>Ga0155970_129_pt11 | contig 14397 bp, 13 predicted proteins | sample RifCSPlowO2_02_FD_107624 | JGI IMG/M metagenome (GOLD analysis project Ga0155970, IMG submission 107624) | Nitrospirae bacterium RIFCSPLOWO2_02_FULL_62_14
ACCATTTCCCGGCCATCGAGCAGCAACACGTCCGCCTGGCGGCCCGTCAATTCGGCGACGAGGATGCAGAGGCCCTCACGCGCGGTCAGGTTCACGCGGACGATCCGGTCGCCGGGCACCTGCGCGATCGCGTCGAGGCGCGCACCCTGAACATGGGCGCGCAGGAACTGGCAGAAAGCCGGCGGCGAAGGCGGGTTGGGGAGCGGCCGGCCGACAAGGTGGAGCCGCGCTGTCTCGGGGTCGGCGGAGATCAGGAGCGAAAGCGTCCGGCCGGGCGTGCGAATCTCCAGGGTCACGGCATCAGGAACGGGCTGATGGATTTTTTGAATCCACCCCCCGGTCAAGGCAGGAGCAATTTCCTCAACCACGGCGGCGATGTCCGCTGTGGACAGTCCCATGAACATCCTCGTCGGTGAGCGTTGCCGGCCAGTCTGACCGCGCTGAAAGGAGAATGCAAGACGGCCGGCGCTAGGCCGGCCTAGGTTCCTCGTCGCAGCGGACGCAGTTGAGTTCGCTGCCGAGCCGGCCTTGCCGGCCTTCTTCCGTCGTCGCCCACACCCGCACGCTCAACGGCGGCTGGTGGCGGACATGCTGCCCATGCCCGCACGCCAAATCAGCCACCCAATCCCCGTGCTCGTCCAGATGAAAGCCGATGATTCTCTGCTTCACCGTGTTGCCCTCGCGTTCTTTTCGATGACATAGCACGGCCGGTTTCGGTCGGCAAGCAGCGGTTTGTGGCTGGTTGCGCCGGTGGAGTAAGATGGCCGCGAATGAATCCTCAATCATTTCTGACGCAGGCGATGGCGGTGCTCGAATGGGACCGCGTCCTGGAGATCCTGGCCGGCCAGGCCCGTTCGGCGATGGGAGCCGAACGCTGCCGCGCGCTTGCGCTGGAGACCGATCTGGAGGCCGCCCGGGCCCGGCTGCGGGAAACCGCCGAGATGATGGCCCTGCAGGAGCGCGGCGAGCCGTTTCCGTCGCTGTCGTTTCCGGACGTCCGTGAGGCGGTTGATCGCGCAGCCAAGGGCGCGCCGCTCGAGACGCACGAGTTGCGGGATATCGCGACCGGGCTGGGGCTTGGCGCGGACATTGTCCGGTACCTGGGCCGGCATCGCGGGACAACTCCCGCGCTGTCCGCTGTCGCGACGTCTCTTGAAGCGTTCTTTGCCCTCGATCAGCTCAAGTCGTCCATAGACCGGTCGGTGGATGCGGAGGGAAACATCCGCGAATCCGCCACGCCGGAGTTGCGTCATCTTACGCACCATGCCGCCAGTCTGAAGCAGCAGATGCGCCACCGGCTGGATACCATTCTGGCCTCCAAACGCTATGCCGAAGTTCTCCAGGAGCGCTATTTTGCCCAGCGCGAAGGCCGGTACGTGGTGCCGATCAAGGACGAGATGCGCGGAAAAATCCCCGGCATCGTCCATGACATCTCGGCCAGCGGCGCCACGGTGTTTCTTGAGCCGCGCGAACTGGTCGACTTGAACAATTCGATCAAGGTGGCCGATCTGGAGGTGCAGCGGGAGGTCCGGCGGATCCTGCAGGAATTGTCGGCACTGGTGGCAGGCCATGCGTCGGTGCTGCTGGACGGGCTTGCCACGCTGGCCCGGCTGGACTGCATCGCCGCCAGGTCGGCATTCGGACGTCTCGTGGGCGGGCAGTCCGTCGTCCTCAACGACCGCGGCCGTGTCCTGTTGCGGCAGGCCCGCCATCCGCTGCTCGTGCTGGGGCGCGAGCGCGTGGTCGCCAACGACCTGCTGTTCGACGATGCGGTCCGCGTGCTGGTCATTTCAGGGCCGAACACAGGCGGAAAGACCGTCACGTTGAAGATCGTCGGCCTGTTCGCCCTGATGGTCCGTGCAGGTCTGCCGCTGCCCTGCGCCGCCGACTCGGAGATGGCGGTGTTTCCGGAGATCTATGCGGATATCGGCGATGCGCAGGATTTGGCGAAGGACCTCTCCAGTTTTTCAGCGCACATGACACAGATGGTCCAATTGCTGCAGCAGGCGTCCCCCGGCCGGTCGAAGGCGCTGGTCCTGCTGGATGAGCCGGTCACCTCCACCGATCCGGCCGAAGGCGCGGCGTTGGCGGAGGCCCTCCTGCTGCGGCTGGCCGATCTCAACATGAAGGTCGTGGCGACGACCCACTACAACCAGTTGAAAGTGTTGGCCCAGAGCAAGCCGGGCTTCAGGAATGCCAGCGTCGAGTTCGACGTCGGAACGCTGTCGCCCACATACCGGCTCATCATGGGATTGCCCGGCGGATCCTCGGCGATTGAAATCGCCGGCCGGCTGGGCATGGACGAAGCGATTCTGGACCAGGCCATGAGCCTGTTGAACCGGGACGACCGCTCGCTCGATCAAGTATTGGGCGAGTTGCAGGAAAAACAGCGCCGGATGAACGAAGATGCGGCGCGCGCGGCGGAGTTGCGGGCGGAAGCCGAACGGGCGGCAAGTGAGGCGACCGAGATCGCGGAACGGCTGCGGGCATCCGAGCGGGAGGAGCGGAAAGGGACGAAGAAAAAGCTGGCGGATGAGTTGTTGCGCGCGCGGGCGCAGGTGCAGGGCATTGTGGAGGAGGTCAAACGCGAGCGGACCCTGGTGAAGGCCAGGGAAGCCAAAGAGAAGCTGGTCGAGGTCGAGGTGCGGCAACAGCCACGTTTGTCGGACTCAGCCGGGACAATTCCGGTGGATCGTTTGCGGATCGGTGATCGTATCGAGGTGACCCGTCTTGGAAAGACCGGCACGTTGCTGGAGGCTCCGCAGGGAAAGAAGCGCGTCAGGATCCGGGTTGGCGATGTGGAGATGTCGGTGGCCGTCTCGAGCCTAATTGGGCTGGCCGGACCGCACGAGCCGGAGCCGTCCGCTGCCGCGGCTCAGCGCCGATTGCCGCCGTCTGTCCCGCTGGCGGAAGCCGAGGCGGCGACGGTGCTGGATCTCCGAGGCAGGATGGCCGATGAGGCGCTGGATGCCACCGTGGCGGCGCTGGACCGGGCCGCGCTGACCGGTGCGCCGCTGTTGAGGATCATCCACGGACACGGGACCGGACGCCTCAAAGCGGTGGTCCGCGACTATTTGAAAGGCTCGCCTTATGTGGCCGCGTTTCGCGCCGGTGAACGGGCGGAGGGCGGCGACGGTGTCACGGTCGTGCAGTTACGATAGCGTCAGGATGGGGCTCGGCCTGCCTGGCCGCCAGGAAGCGGAGCACGAACCGGGTACCGGTGCCTGGCTCGCTGTGCACCTCGATCGTTCCGCCGTTGTCCTCGACCAGTCGCTTGACGTTCGTCAGTCCCAGACCCGTTCCGCTGTTCTTGGTGGTGAAAAAGGGCTCAAAAATCCTTGTCAGTTGATCGGGCGAAATGCCGCAGCCGGTGTCGGCGATTTCGATGGCCACGCGGCTGTGGTCGAGGCCGATCGTGACGGTCACGTGGCCGCCGTCCGGCATGGCTTCACGGGCATTGGCCAGCAGGTTCACGAGGGCCTCTTTCACCTGATCGGGGTCGACCGAAACTTCCGGCAGATCCTGTTCGAACTTCGTGTCGATGGCGATCCGTTCCAGGCCTCCGTTCGCTTTCCATTGCACCAGCGCGGTCTGCGCGATCGTGGACAGCGGAAGCTGTTTCGGCTCAGGGGGCTTTTGGCGTGCGTATCGGAGAAAATCGTTGATCAGGCGCGCGATCCGGTCGACCTCTTGGATCACGTAGTGGGCGACCTCCTGTTTGACGTCCGGTGTCTGGTCCTCGTCAAGAATGAGTTGCGCGGAGCTGCGGATCACGCCCAGGGGATTGCGGAGATCGTGCGCGAGCGCCGCCAGCAACTGGCCGACCGAGGCCAGCTTTTCCTGCCGGATCAGCTCCACCTGTTGCGACTTGATGGTACGGAGGCTGTTCTCCAGCGCGCTCCGCATGTCATGGAAGGCGCGGGCCAGCGCTTCGATTTCGTCGCCGGTCCGGATGCCGATGTCTGAAACACCGCCGGCGACACCGGGCCGCGGCGCGGGAGCGGGCAGCGCCGCGATGTTCCGCCGGAGGCTGTCCGCTTCCCTCCGAAGCGCCAGGATGGGGTTCACGATGCGGCGGCCGACGACGAAGCCCAGCGAAGCCAGCACGACGACCAAACCGAATCCGATCATGCCCACGGTCAAGAGAAGCGAATAGATCGGCGCATAGGTTTCCTCCGGCTGCTGGCGGACGAAGGAGAACCAGCGGTGTCCGCCCAGACTGGCCGGCGTCAGCCTGTGCGAAAACAGCACCGGCGCGGCGCCGACGATGGAGTTGCGGCCTCCGTGCGCGTCATCGTCGGCGATAAACCACAGCGACTTGTCCCGCGTCAGTTGGTTCAGCAGGGCTTCCGGAATGAGGTGCGCGGTCGGCGGGAGTACGGGGCAAATGAGCGGGGTGCCCTCGGTGTCCATCAGCATGCCGTGCCCGGTCTGTCCCACGCGGATAGGCAAGATGGTGTTCATCAAGACGTCCCGCCGGACGACGAAGGCGACGACGCCGATCGCCTCACGGCGGCGTTCGTCCAGGACCGGCACGGCCACGTCAAAGACGTAGTCATTCAGGACAGGCTCGACCCGGAGCGAACTGATATACGCGGTGCCCCGCCCTCCATGAAAGGCCTGTTGCCACCAGGCCTGATCGGCGTTCAGGTAGGAAATCCGGGGGTCCGTCGAGACGATCACCGCGCCCCGTCGGTCCGCGACCGTCACGCGCACATAATAGTCGGATTTGCCGGCCCACGCCTTCAGGTAGGCCGTGCTGACACCCAGCGGGACCGGCCCGTCGTCGCGGACGTGCCGGGGCCATGCGGCAGCCGCATGCGCCAACAGACGCCGCACATCGGCTTCGCGCCGGCCTTCGTATCGCCGGTTCGCGGCTTCAAGGACCTTTTGCACATGAATGGGGACGATCGCCAGCCGCTCGGCCCGGTCGATCTCGCCGTCAACGGCGGCTGCAATGCGGATAGCGGTGGAGCGGGCGATTTCCTGAAACCCGCTGCCGATGGACTGCTCCAGGCTGGTCTTGCTGTACAGGTAGGTCGCGAAGAGCGCCGCGATGCCCGGCACGATCCCGACGATCAGGAGCGCCACGAAAAATTGTTTTTGCAGTCCGCCAGGCCGGCGGAACCGTTCCATCAAAGCGGCGATCATTTCAGGCCGTATTTCTCCATCCGGTACCGGAGCGTGTTGCGGGTGATTTTCAGGATCCGGCCGGCCTCCGAGACGTTGCCGCCGGCCTTGTCCAGTGCTTCCTCCAGCATGGCCTTCTCCACTTCCTCCACGGACAGGCCGAGCGAGAGCAGCGAGGGCCGCTCCTTCTGCGCGCTCCCCGCTGCAGCCCGCAGTTGTGGCGGGAGGTGGTCCGGCCGGATGGTGTCCTCCTTGCAACTCAGGCTGATCCACTCCACCGCGTTGTGCAGTTCCCGCACGTTCCCCGGCCACGGGTGCGCGGTCAGCAGGCGAAGTGCGTCTGGTGACACGTGGTGGATCCGCACGCCACGTTCGTGCATGAGCGTGCCGAGAAAAGCGTCGAGCAGCATGGGGATGTCCTCCGGGCGTTCCCGCAGGGGGGGAATCGTCAGGGGACAGACATGCAGGCGGTAGTAGAGGTCTTCCCGGAAGCGGCCCTGCTTGATCAGACCGGGCAGGTCCTGGTTGGTCGCACAGATGACGCGGATGTCCACCCTGACACTGCGTGTCCCGCCCAGCGGTTCGACCACACGGTCTTCCAGGACGCGCAAGAGTTTGGCCTGCGCTGCCGGACCCAGTTCGCCGATCTCGTCGAGAAACAGCGTGCCGCGATGGGCGAGTTGAAAACGACCCTGCTTGGACTTCCTGGCGTCGGTGAACGCGCCGGGCTCGTAGCCGAAGAGCTCGGATTCGATGAGCGATTCGGGAATGCCGGCGCAATTGACGGCGACGAGCGGCCGGGCGGCCCGCGGGCTGGCATAGTGAATTGCCCGGGCCAGTAGTTCCTTGCCGGTCCCGCTCTCGCCGGTGACGAGCACGGTTGCGTCGGTCTGCGCGAAGTCGGCGGCCAGCCGCTTGACCTCGGCCATCGCTGGCGACCGGCTGACGATCCGGTCAAAACCGAATTGCTCCCGCAGGCCTGCGCGCAAGGCCTGATTGTCCTGCGCGAGCCTTCGCAGTTCGAGCGCCCGTGCGATCAGGATTTTCAGTTCGTCGTGGTCTACGGGCTTGGAAATATAATCGTAGGCCCCCTTGCGCATGGCCTCGACGGCTGATTTGACAGTGCCGTAACCCGTGACGATCAGTACGGGGACGTCCGGGCGCGTCTTTTTGGTCTCTTCCAGGACGTCAAGGCCGGACAGTTTACCGAGTTGCAAGTCGGTCAGAACGAGGTCGAGTTCGGAGTGTTCAGAGAGGAGCTTGATGCCTTCTTCGCCGGAGGCGGCCAGCAGGAGATCGTAGCCCTCCTGCTGGAGCACCAGCTCCAGGAGCCGGCGCATCCGTTCTTCGTCTTCGATGATCAACAGTGTCGCAGAACGCATGGGGCTCACGCTCCGCAAGACAGCCACGACCGGGTCCCGACAGATTATATTTAGCATACCATCATCCCGCTGGAAGAGGTAGCGAGCGTCGTGGCCATGGGAAGTCAGATGCTTGCGGGCGTTGCAGGGTGTGAGGAGGGCACCGTTTGCTGGGGGAGGCCGGCCACGGGGAAATGGATGCGGAACGCCGTGCCTTTGCCGACCTCGCTCCGCGGCTCGATGCGGCCACCGTATTTTCTGATGATCGTGTCCACGATGTAGAGGCCGAGCCCCGTGCCCTTGCCGGTCTTCTTGGTGGTGAAAAACGGGGCGAAGATTTTCGCCAGATCCTGCGGGGCAATGCCGGGCCCCGTATCCTCGACGGACACCGTGATGGAGCCGTTTTCCATGCAGGTACGCAGGGTGAGTCGCCCGCGGGCATTCATGGCCTGGACGGCGTTGACGATCAGGTTCATGAACACCTGCAGCAGTTCGCCCGGCTCCGCCTGGATGTCCGGCACAGGTTCGTAGTGCGGAATGACGGTGACTTCGTCGAGAATCGTAGAGAATTTGGCCATCCGGACCGCCTCGTCGAGCAGCTTGGGAATCTGCACCGGGACGAGTTCACCCTGGGCGCTGGTCCGGGCGTACAGGTTCACGCTCGTGGACATGTTCGAGAGGTGTTTGATCTGCTTGACGATCTCCTGGATATATTCCTGCACGGAGGCCGGATCCTGCGTGTCCTGGATCAATTGGGCGAAGCCGAGCATCATGTGCAAGGGGTTGTTGAATTCATGGGCGATTCCCGCCGCGAAGGTGCCGAGGGTCGAGAGCTTTTCCGCATGGGCCAGGTGCTCGTAGAGGTCCCGCTCGTCCTGGATCAGGCTCCAGACCAGCTTCGCGGCAGTGCCGCCGAGAAATTCCGCGCGCGCGGACTTGTGTCGTTCGATTAACGCCGGCATGGAGGGATTGCCGGTCACATCCACGATCAGGTCGACGGTCATGTCGGAGACAAGCGAAACGGGATCGTCGGTCGCGGGGATATTGAGGTTGCGGGCCAGCCGCAGTCCCGGCGCATCCGGGTTGGTGTCTGCGATGCCGGTGATCGCAATGCCGTGGCAGCGGGTGAACAGTTCGATCAGGGCCGTGCCACCTCTCCCGCCGCCGAGGATCGCGATGTGGATGGATTGTTCCGGCCCCATGTGCGTGACCCCGTGGGAAGACACGCCGGTGGCCGGCGTGCCTCCGCGGAAGACTCGTGCGATGCGATGGAAACCGGTCTCAGGTTGTGAACATCTCCCGCCCTTCGACGGCCTTGGCGACCGCCGCAATCAGCTTCTCGTTCTCCACCGGTTTGACGAGATAGTCGCTGACACCCTGCTTCATCAGCGAGGTCGCCAGGTTGAGATCGGGGAAGCCCGTCTGCACGATGATCGGCACGGAGGGATATTGGGACCGGAAGTAGGAGATGGCTTCGACGCCGTTGATCTTGGGCATGCGAATGTCACAGATGATCACGTCCACCAGCAAGGGGTTTTCGCCGGAATTCAGCGCTTCAATCGCATCCGCTCCGTCTTTGCCCTCGATCACTTCATAGCCGGCCTTGGTCAGTGTCAGACGGGCGACCCTCCTGATGTTTTCTTCATCGTCCACGATCAGCACGCGTCCCATGCTCGCCCTGCTGGGATCATGATGACCGAATGGCCACATTCCCATGGTGTCCTCCTTTTATTGTAAGACCGTAGGTTGCTGCCTGATATAAAAGCAAGTAACGGACCGCCGCGCAATGGACGATAACCTGGATGCACCCGTGCAATATCAGTTGGATAGAGTATGCACCTTTCTGGCCACGCCGCCGTTTGATGAAAAGTGGTGTGAATCCACCAAATCTCGTCCTGAAAATGGTGGAGTTCAACCACTCTGCGAGCCGTTTAGGTCTTCGTAGCGACGGAAGGGTCTGTGAAAGGTACCGGTAGATGGTGGAGGGCCAGTCTCACATTACGCATGAAGCCGGCATGTTTGGCCCTTCGGATGGGGCTTTTCCGGAATGTTGAAGCGAACGTGCGATCATCCATGCCTGCCAGTTGCTCGAGATCGGGTGCGAGCGAGGTCGCCGTCGGCTGGAACGCCGGCTCTGCCGAGGGTGTTGCATTGACGTTGTAGGGGCAGACGTCCAGGCAATCGTCGCACCCGAAAATGCGGTTGCCGAGTTTGGGGGCCAGATCGGCCGGAATCTCGTCGCCCGGTTTGTGCAGTTCGATGGTCAGGTACGAGATGCAGCGCCGGGCGTCCACGACGTAGGGTTCCGTGATCGCGCCGGTCGGGCAGGCCTTGATGCAGAGGGTGCAGGAGCCGCAGAGATCGGCGGCCGGCTCATCGGGCTCCAAGTCCAATGTGGTCAGCACTTCGCCCAGCACCAGCCAGGAGCCGTAGCGGGTGGAGACAAGGTTGGAATGCTTGCCGATCCAGCCAAAGCCGGCCTGCTGCGCCCAGCCTTTTTCCATGACCGGGCCCGTGTCCACGTAGGAACGGGTCGCGGCCTCCGGCGCCAGCGATTTGATCCGGTTCTCCAATTGCTCCAGCCTGGCCTGGAGGACGCCGTGATAATCCTCGCCCCAGGCATAACGGGCAATGCGTCCGTTCCCCGGCCGTTCGTCGGGTCGACGGTCGGCGTAATAATTCATGCCCACGGAGATGACCGAGAGGCAACCGTTCAGGACAGCCTGTGGATCGGCGCGCCGAGCCGGTTCGCGGGCGATCCAGCCCATCGTGCCGTGATAGCCGCGGCGGAGCCACTCTGAGAGACGGGTGCGTAAGAGCCAGGGAAGGGAAGTTCGAGGTTCGAAGTTCGAAGTTTGAGATTCGGGGTGCTCAGTCAACCTCGAACCTTGAACCTCGCATCTCGCACCGTCGTCCTCGACACGGCTGATGCCGACGGCATCGAAGCCCAGCGCGCGGGCTTCTTCTTTGATGGTTGTTGAAAGAGACATGGCAAACGTCCCAAGTCCATCAAGTCTGTAAAGTCGTAAAGTCTTCAGGTCGTTTGGACTTTATGACTTGACTGACTTTCGGACTTGATAGACACGACCCTGCTATTTCCGCTGTGAACAATCAAATTTGACGATGAATTGGGCTGAACAGTGTCCGGTCCTGCACTTTCCGCAGGTTCCGGTGATGCGGGTTATCCAGTCCGTCGTCTTGTCGTCGAACTTGCACTGCGTATTTCCGCCCTTGGAAATATTCGTCCAGGGTTTGGCCGTGCCGGGAAAATGGGCGACCATGCAGCCGGCTGGAATGGGAACCTGGCACGTCTGCCGGGCTTCGCCTTTGGCCATGCCGAAACTGCAGTTGAATTCGGTGGTAGCGGAGGATTCCGACAACGGTGGTGAACCGGGCTCCGCGGCTGATGCGTCGGGCGTCGCAGACAGTGTGATGCCGAACAGGACCATGGCAAGGATAATGCGAACGATGCGAGATGAATGCATGAAAGCCTCCATACCAACCTTCGGTTGAGCCGGCGGCTGAGTATCGACTTATCGAATCTGATGCCGCGCGAGAGAGTCCTCAACCTACACTGAATTGAGTTCTCTCAATTTTGATGCGGCATCCTAGCATAGCGGGCGCAGTTGCAGCGAATGCGGAAGCTGCGTAGAATCCTGTTGCACGACGGGAGCAGGGAGCGTCAATGATGTTGACGAGATGGACAGCGGGCTTTTTGCCGGGAGCAGCCGCGATGCTGTTGATCGGCACGCTGGCCTCGGCTGCGGAAGGTCCTGCAACCGTACTCGAGATCCGGGATGATCCCGCCGGTGGCAAGAGGGCTGTGGCGACGCTGCGCATCGCAGCCCCTCCGGAAGCCGTCCGGGCCGTCCTGAACGATTTCATGCGTTGGCCCGAGCTGTTTGCCGGACGTTTCCAGCTCGTCAAACTGGATCGGCAGGACGGACGAGTCGTGACCCATCTGCACATCAAACGCTTGCCGTTGCCGGGGTACCTGAAAATGGTGTGCGAAACGCGGGACATGCCGAACGGCGAGATCGTCACCAGCCTGATCGAGGGGGATTTCCGGCGCTACCTGCGGCGTTGGCGGCTGGTAGCGGAGGAAAATGGAGCGGCGGTGCACACGCGCGCCGAGATGGAGCTGTCGGTTGATCCGGACACCTGGACGCCGGGCTGGCTCTTCGCCACCGTGCTCCGCAGCGACCTCGAGGACCACTTCGTGATTTTGAGGGAGCGGGCGATTGCCCGGACGAGCGCCCGTTAGATCACTGGGGGACGGTGCTTTTGTACGAAATGTGCAGTTCGCCGTTCAGGACCTGCATGTCGGCGATATGCGGCGGGAGCATGAACTTCTCCCGGTTGGTCGGCGAGTCGAACAGGCTGGCTACGGCGCTCCCGAGCGTGGATTTCGGGAGCGGCAGGGTGCCGAGCTTGCCTTCGGTCGCGTCCAGGCGGATGCGGCCGTCTTTCACTTGTAATTTCCCCGTCAGTTGAAGCGAGACATCCTTCCCATACAGATTGTACAGCGTATAGGCCTGCATCTGATCGCCGACAAGATGCAGCTTGATGTCCTTCATGGAGGATTGCACCTGTTCCTGGGTGGGCTGCCCGCCGCCTCCCGCCGGGACTGCGCCGCCTGACGGCGCCAGGTTCGATTGCAGCCAGGCGTTCAATTCGGCTTCGGTGATCGGCATGGTGAAGGTCTGTCCCTGCGCGGCCGCTTCCTGGGCTGCGAGGAATTTCCCCCCGACTTTCTGCGCGCCGTCAGGGTCCACGGCCACCACCGGCGGAGGAGCCTGCCGGAACATCATGAACAGGGCCAGCAGGCACCCGAGCACGATGGCCCATCGGGCGACGCGGAACAGTTGCGAAAACAGGCCCGGTCCTGACGGCGGCGGCGTGATCGCCTTCATTTTTTCGATGGCCGCCTGTTCCTTGGACATCGGCGGAGGCGGCGGCGTGTAGGCCGGCGCGGCGGCCTGGGAAGGCTTGTAGCGGGCGATGACGATCCCGCATTTGACGCAGTCCGGGCTTTCGGGCTGCTCGAATCCGCATTTCGGGCAGGTCATGGCGGGGGGAGGCCCGCCCGGCGTTTCAGAGGGTTTGAGCGTGAATTCCATGGGATTGGGGCGGCATTGTGCCGTGAAAGCGCCCGTAAATCAAGCAACCGGACGTTCAGGGGTACGTGAATTCAGCCAATTCCGTTTTATCCAGACCCTGTTTGACCAGAGTATCGATGTCGAGCCCCCGCTCGACTTTTCGGATGTAATCCAGGCTGGTTCTGGTGCTGGGATGGGCCGGGACGAACAGCTTGCAGCAGTCCTGGTCCGGCTCGATGGACGTTTCGAAGGTGCCGATCTGTTGCGCCTGTTCGGTGATTTCGAGTTTATCCATACCGATCAGCGGGCGCAAAAGCGGGAGGTGGGCCGCGTCTTCGACGACGCCCAGATTCTCCGGCGTTTGCGAAGCCACCTGTCCGAGGCTGTCGCCGGTCACGAGGGCCCAGCATTTGTCCCGCCTCGCTAATTCCTCGGCGATGCGGACCATCATCCGGCGGTAGAGCACGACACGGAACGGCGCGGGCGCGCCCAGCACGATCTGCCGCTGGATTTCGCCGAAGGGGACGAGATAGAGGCGCGAGTAGAGCTGGTAGCGCGTCAGCAGTTCGGCGATTTCGCGGACTTTCTCCTCCGACGCCCGCGTGACGAACGGCCGCCCGTGAAAATGGACGAACGTGGCCTTGCAGCCCCGCTTCAGCATGCGGTAGGACGCGACCGGAGAATCGATTCCGCCCGAGAGGAGACAGGCCACCTTGCCGCTCACGCCGGTCGGCATCCCGCCCGGGCCCTGCTCCTTGCCCGCCGCCACATAGGATTGCCGGGCCATCATCTCGATGTGGATGGTGAGATCCGGGTGGCTGAGGTCGACTTTCTTGCCGGTCAGGGCGACGATGTGGGCGCCGATGGCACGATCCACGTCCATGGACGTGAGCGGAAACCGCTTGTCGGCCCGTCTGGTCGAGACCCGGAAGGTCGAGAAGGGGATGTCACGGATGACCTCGCCTGCCGCCGATTTCAGGAATTCCAGATTCGGCTTGTTCAGATCGAGCGGGACGGCATGATTGAGGGAGAAGTTGGCGATGCCGAAGACACGCGTCAGCCGCTCTTTGACCGGTTCCCAGCGTGCCTCGTCCTTGAGCACCACCCGGATGCGCCCTTGCAGCGGCTCGACGCGCGCGATACCCAAACCCTTCAACGCGGTACGGATGTGCCGGACCAGCTTGCCTTCGAAGAAGGGCCGGTTGCGTCCCTTGAGTGCAAGCTCGTGGTAATGGACAATGGCGCAGCGCATGGCTTTCGCAGGTTAAGGTTCAGGTTGAGGTTGAGCGGCGGAAAAGAACTTCATCCTCCTCAACCTTAACCTCAGCCTCAACCTTGGTTTTCCAAATATCGTTCCGCATCCATCGCCGCCATGCAGCCGGAGCCGGCGGCGGTCACGGCCTGGCGGTACTTGGAATCCTGCACGTCGCCTGCGGCGAAGACGCCGGGCACGCTGGTGGCGGTGCCGTTGTTCGTCAGGAGGTACCCCTTCGCGTCCATGTCCATCTGGCTCTTGAAGAGATCGGTGTTGGGCTTGTGCCCGATCGCCATGAAGACGCCGGCGCAGGGGAGTTCCGAGGTTTTCCCGGTGACGTGGTTCTTCAAAGTAACGCCGGTGACGACCTGGTCGCCGAGAATATCCTCGACCGACGAATTCCAGACAAAGGTGATTTTCTCGTTCTTCATCGCGCGGTCCTGCATGATTTTGGAGGCCCGCAGCTTGTCGCGGCGGTGCACGACGTAGACCTTTGAAGCGAATTTGGTCAGAAAGGTGGATTCCTCCATCGCGCTGTCGCCGCCGCCGACCACGACCAGCTCTTTGCCGCGGAAAAAGTATCCGTCGCACGTGGCGCAGGCAGAGACCCCGTGGCCGAGCAGCCGGCGTTCGTTGGGCAGGCCAAGGTACTGCGCCGCCGCACCGGTGGCGATGATCATCGTCTTCGTGTCCACAGGCTGTTCGCCTTCAATGACGATCCGGAACGGCTGCTTCCCGAGTTCCACGCTGGTGACGTCGCCCTGCAGGAACGTCGTGCCGAACCGTTCCGCCTGGGCCCGCATCTCTTTCATCAGTTCCGGCCCCATGATCGCGTGGGAAAATCCCGGGTAGTTTTCAACATCGGTCGTCGTCGTCAGTTGCCCGCCGGCCTGGAGGCCTTCGATGACCAGTGGATACAGATTTGCCCGCGCCGCGTAGATCGCGGCCGTCAGGCCGGCAGGCCCCGAACCGATGATGACGACGTTCCGTGTCATGTCTTCTTGCTGTTGTATCGAACCTGTGGCGCTGGATACTGCGTCCAGACGAACTGTAGCACACGTCGATTGAGAGCGGAAGAGCGGGTGTCAGGCGAGCTGTTTCAATTCTGCGAAGATCCGTTCCACTTCATGCTTGGTCTGTTCGTAGGACAGGGTGCCGTCGATCACGTAATCGGCGAGCGTGACTTTTTTCGACAGCGGCAGCTGGATTTTGATGCGGCGCAGGGCTTCCGTCTTGGACAGGTGATTGCGGTTGTGCAGGCGCTTCATTTGCGTTTTTTCATCGGCGGATACGACGATGATCTTGTCCATTCGCTTCTGCGCTCCGGCTTCGATCAGGACCGGCGCGTCATAGATGACGATGGCATGGGGCTCCTGGCTGGCGATCTCGCGGGTCATCTTGGCCTGTTCGCGCGCGACGCGGGGATGGACGATGGCGTTGAGTTTTTTCAGCTTCGCCGGGCTAGCAAAGACAATCTTCCCGAGGGCCGGTCGGTTCAGCGTGCCATCCGCCTGGAGCGCCTTCTTGCCGAACACGCGCGCGATGTCTTTGA
>Ga0155970_109_pt6 | contig 14247 bp, 13 predicted proteins | sample RifCSPlowO2_02_FD_107624 | JGI IMG/M metagenome (GOLD analysis project Ga0155970, IMG submission 107624) | Nitrospirae bacterium RIFCSPLOWO2_02_FULL_62_14
GGTTTCCTCCAACTGCGCGCATCGAGGGAGCACCGTCTGCGTGTGCGGCCTCTGCGAGCAAAGGAGGAAACCAAGCCGCAAGCTCGCTCCCTTCCATCCGCGTTCTGCGAGCACAGAGCGATCCCTGCCACGTCACGTCCTTCCTTACATGTAGCCATCTTTTCTTAAGAGTTCCATGCCCCGCCCTTCATCCTGCGCGCGGCCCGCCCGCTCGGCGACGTTCGTGTGGCGCAGCTCTTCGATGATCTCGTCCACGGTCTTGGCCGTGGATTTGATCGGAAAGGTGCAGGGCGCGCAGCCCAGGCTGCGGTATCGCATGCCGGTGCCCTTGTCGAGATAGAGGTCGATGAAGGGAATGTTCTCCAGCTTGATGTATTCCCAGATGTTGATCTCGGTCCAGTCCAGCAGCGGATGGATGCGAATGTGCGTCCCCGGCGGGAACGCGGTCTTGAACTGGTCCCATAATTCGGGCGGCTGGTCGCGGAAGTCCCAGTCGCCGTGCTTGTCGCGCGGCGAGAAGTACCGCTCCTTGGCGCGCGTGCCTTCCTCGTCGGCGCGGACACCGAGAATGATACCGGTATAGCCCTTTTCGGCGACGAGGTTTTTCAATCCCATCGTCTTGAGGGCCGTGCAGCAGGCGACGCGGCCCTTCTCATGGTTCATGCCGGCGGCCAGCGCTTCCTTATTCTGGCCGACAACGAGATTCAAGCGCCATTCGGCGGCCAGGCGGTCTCGATACTCGATCATCGCAGGAATCTTGTAGCTGGTGTCCACGTGCAGGAGCGGAAACGGCACATGGCCGAAGAAGGCCTTGCGCGCCAGCCACAGCAGCACCGTCGAATCCTTGCCCATCGACCAGAGCATGGCGAGGTTGTCGAAGTTTTTATAGGCCTCTCTCAGAATGTAGACGCTTTGATCTTCGAGCTGACGCAGGTGCTTCATCTAAGACCTTCGAGTCGAAAAGTCATCAAGTCTGAAAGTCTTCAAGTCGAAATGAAAAGCGGAAATTGTGGGTTGCGGCATCTGTTCCGATGACTTTACGACTTGATGGACTTTCGGACTTTCAGACATGAATGGTTTCCTTCACAACCGTAAGTTCGCTAAGCTTTTTTGCCGCGGCGCCCGAGTCGAGCGTCTGCTGCGCCAGCTTCGCGCCCCCGGAAAAGGTCGTCGCTTTGCCCGAGGCGTAGAGCAGCATGGCCGCGTTCAGGAGCACCCAATCGCGCTGACCGCCGCGAATCTGGTTTCCCAGGATCTTTTTCAGCAGGTCGGCTTCTTTGTCGGTCTGCCCGGGAGGAAAACCCGCCATCGGCTGATGGGTGCCGAGCGGCAGACCTGCGTCCTTGGGATGCAGCGTCATCGGCGTGATCCGCTCGCCGCGCAACTCCAGGGCCTTGGTCGCGGCGGCGAGCGAGAGTTCCGGGCTGCCCTCCACCCCGCGGAGGACCAGCGCCTGCCGGCAGCCGAGCATGGCGAGGGCTTCCGCCGTCTTCTCGAAGTACGGAGGATGCGTCAGTCCGATGATCTGGGCTCCGGCGCGGGCCGGATTGAGCAGCCGGGCCACCGGATGGAAGAGATTGCGGACACCGAGCTCCAGGCGCAGGTCGAGAAACCTGGCGACGGGCGGATGGTACAGCGCCACATCGAGGTACGCGAAGCCTTTGGCCGCCAGTTCGTCAGCCGCCTGTTTCGGGGACAATTCAATCACGATCCCGAGTTTCGCCAGGACGGAGGCCGGACCGGGCCGGTTCGGAATGATGTCGTGTCCGTGCATGAGAATCGCCGCTCCGCCGGCTGCCGCGACGATCGCGGCGCCGATCGACGCATGGAAGGTGTCCTGCTTGCCCGCATAGACCGGCAGGTCTACAAGGGCCAGGCCCTGGGGCACCGGCAGCGGGGCGGCATAGGTGCGCGCCGCCGACGTGAACGCGGCCAATTCCGTGACCGACTCCATTTTGAAGCGCATCGCCAGCAGAAACGCGCCGACCTGGACAGGCGTCGCCTGTCCCTCGATCAGCAGACGCATCGCCTGCTTGGCCTCTTCCCACGTCAGGTCCTTGGACGCTTTCTGGCCGGCCCCGATTTTTGCAATAAATTCCTGCATGCCCATGTTTAGATCGTCCATGCGCTGTTCGAAAATTATTTATGAAGCCCGCACTCGGTCTTGGCGGAGTTCTTCCACCGGCCGGACCGGGGATCCTCGCCCGGCATCACCGGCGCGGTGCAGTGGGTGCAGCCGATGCTGGGATAGTGGCGGTCGTGCAGTTCGTTGTACGGAACTTCGTGCACCTTGATATAGGCCCATACATCTTCCGATTTCCATGTCGCCAGCGGATTGAACTTCACCAGGTTGAATTTCTGATCCCATTCCACCAGCCCCGCCTTCGCGCGGGTCGGGGCCTGGTCCCGCCGGATGCCGGTGATCCAGGCCGCGTAGCCGCTCAGCACGCGCGTGAGCGGTTCGACCTTGCGCAACTGGCAGCAGAGATCCGGGTTGCGCGACCAGAGGGCCTCGCCGTGCTGCGCCGCCTGCTGCTCCGGCGTGAGGAGTGACTTTACTTGAATGACCTGCTCCGGTGTCAGCCCGTACTTCGCAACCAGGCGATCCCGCACTTCGTAGGTTTCCTTGAACAGAAAATCCGTGTCCAGATAGAACAGCTTCGTGCGCGGATTGATCTTCTGAATCATGTCCAGAAGCACGACATCCTCGGCGCCGAAGCTGCAGGCCAGCACAATGTTCGGTTCATACCGCTCCAGCGCGTGGGCCAATACGTCTTGCGGCTGCTTCAGCTCAAAGGAGTCGCTCAGCGACGCGAGTTCTTCAGACGTCGGGCGGTTCGCTGTCTTCGTATCTTTTGTCACGGGTACCTGCATCCTGTTGCTCTAGGCTATGGGCAATAGGCGATAGGCAATAGGGCTTTGTCTTGACCCATAGCCCAGCGCCTATAGCCTCTAGCCTTCTATTTTTTCCACCAGCACCTTGAAATGCGCCTTCTCCGCCTCCAGCGGCTCTTCGAGCAGAATTTTGTGGCCGTCGTTCCGGAGGCTCATCGGCACGTTCTTGATCGGCTCGCCGGCGTCCAGCCACACTTCCAACTGCTCGCCCGCGTCCATCATCTCGAGCTTCAGCTTGGTCTTCACGTAATTCAGCGGGCAGGCCACGCCGCGCAGGTCGTAGACCGGCGCGCCGGTTGTAGACTGCGCCGCGGCCGGTTTCGCCGCCGCTGCCGGAGCGGGCTTCGGGGGCGCCGCGGCCGGCTCGGCCGACTTCAGCTTGAGATCCTTGCCGACCTGGTCGATGGCCTCCTTGCAGATCTGGACGAACCCGCGCGCGAAGCCCATCTTGGCCTGGGCGAACTGCGGCGTCGTGTCCTTGGGGCCGAGATTGCCGAACTGCGCCGTCAGGTCCCGGTAGGTTGCCGGCACGATGCCCTTCGCGGCGATACGCTGTTCGAACTCGCCGAACGTCTCCGCGTCCGTCGACGGGTCGAGACCCTCGGTGACGAGCAGGGCCTTCGCCGCCGCCAGCACCGCGCGGTAAGCCTTGTTCACGGACACGGAATATTGGTGCTTGTCGAGCAGGAGTTTCCCCTGGTAGAGCTCCTGTTCCGCCTCCAGGATCCGGTCGCCCATCATCTCCAGGGCACCGCCGGCGCATTCGCCCGGTCCGAGATCCTCCGTGATGAAGGGCTCGTCGCCTTCCCAGTCATAATAGAAGGCCGGATCCTCTTCGAACGTCGGCGCGATCGTGTAGGGAATCAATTCCTCTTTCAGCTCCGCCTTGCCCGCCCGGTCGATGAACGCCGGCAGGCTTTCGCCGTTCTTGCGGTCGCGACGGTAGACGGAAACCAGGTGCGAAACCGCCTCCGGCACTTTCCGCGCCGGCAGCTTGACGGTCATCTGGCCGATCTTCGCCGTGCCGTTCACGCGCCCGCCGAGATGCAGCTCGTAGTACGGCGCCACCCGCTCGCCCATGCGCTTGCCCACGCCGTGCAATCCGATTGTGGCGATATGGTGCTGCGCGCACGAATTATGGCAGCCGCTGATTTTGACGCTCACGTCTTTCAGGTCCTCCGGCACCAGGCCGGGCGGAAAAATCTCCGCCATGGCGCGGGCCATCCCCTTCGACGAGGTGATGCCCAATCCACACGTATCGGTGCCCGGGCAGGCGATGATGTCCTCCACCAGTTCGGCTCCGGGATCGGCCAGCCCGATCGGCACCAGGTCGTCGTAAAAATCGGCCAGTTTGCTTTCCGGCACCCAGCGGATGATCAGGTTTTGATTGATCGTGGTCCTGAGATTCCCGTTGGAATAGCGCTCGGCCAGATCGGCGACGGCGAACATCTGCTGCGACGTCAGATCGCCCATGGGGAGCTTGATCACGACCGCGGCGTAGCCGGCCTGTTTCTGCGCAATAACATTGGTCCGCTTCCACATCTGAAACGGTGTCTCGTGCCCGATGGTGCCCTGCCCGTTCCCCGAGCCGTTGCCGCCGCCGTTCGGCTTCACCGGTGCCGGCATGATGAGCGCCGGCGCGTCGTCCTGATGCGTCAGGAGTTTGATCGGGGCATGATCGGGGCGCGCGTGGCCCATTCCCGCGTAGGCCTCGCTCCACCGGCGCTTGAATTCGTCGAAGCCCAGCTTCTCGATGACGAACTTCATCCGCGCCTTGTGGCGGTTCTTGCGGTTGCCGAGCGTGTCGAACACCTTGATCACGGCCTCGATCGTCGGGATCAGTTCGTTCATCGGCACGAACTCGCGCAGTTCCTGCGCGATGCGCGGGGCCGAGCCCAGCCCGCCGCCGACCACCATGCGGAAGCCGATGGTCCCGTCGTCCCGCCTGGCGGCGAGCAGGCCGATGTCGTGGATCGGTGTTAGCGCGCAATCGTGGCGGCAGCCGGAGAAGGCGATCTTGAACTTGCGCGGCAGGCTCTGGTTCAGCGTGTTCCGCAGCAAGTGCAACGCGACCGTCTTGGCATAGGGCGTCACGTCGAAGACCTCGCCCTGGCAGATGCCGGCCAGGTGGCACGCGGTGACGTTGCGGACCGTGTTGGCGCAGGCCTCGCGGGTGGTCAGGTCCACTTCCGCCAGCCCGCGCATGATGGTGCCGACGTCTTTCAACGGAGCAAAGTGGAGCTGGATGTCCTGCCGCGTGGTGACGTGCCCGACGCCGGTGGCGTAGGCGTCGGCCATTTCGCCGATGCGACGCAGCTGGTTGGCCGTCAGCCCGCCGAAGGGAATTTTGATCCGGACCATGTTCACGCCGGGCTGGCGCTGGCCGTAGATGCCGTGCTGCAGGCGGAAGGGCTTGAAGATGTCCACCGACAGATCGCCGGCCAGCATTTTCCGCGCTTCCTCCTCGAACACCTCAATTTCCTCGAGGATATGCGGAGGAATCGGCGAGGTCTTGATGTCGATCGGGCTCGTAACGTTTGGCGGATGTGTGACGTTTGGGGGAGTCATGGTCATCCTCTTAACAGAGTTATTGAAAACCCATTTCACGCCAGGCAACTGGCACAGCCTGGGATGGTCGAACCGATGCCACTAGGCCTAGCAGGATGATCAAAAAGGCTGTCCAGCGCGGCCGCAGCGAGTGATGCGAGAACAAAGCTGGCGGCCTTTTTCAGCATCCTGTTAAATATGGTACATCAATGTGCGTTCCTGCTCCAGCTGCTGCTGGCGTTCGGCCAGTTCCTGGAGCGTCACGGTGCCCATCACGCTGAGTTCAGCCTGGTGCACCCGCTCCCAGACGTCCGCCAGCAGCGCGTCGGGTTTCAACTGGCCGCGCAGCCGCCGCGCAGCGGAGCCCCGTGGAGTGCCGGGTGACAGCGGGCCGTCCAGCGCCTCGACAATGTCGGCCAGCGAGACGTCCGCCGGCTTTTTCCCAAGCGTGTAGCCGCCTTGCGCCCCGCGTACGCTCTCAACGAGCCCCGCATTCTTCATCGCATGCAGGACCTGCTCGAGGAAGCGCAGTGGAATCGCCTGCCGCTTCGCGATCGTCTTCGCCTGGACAGGGGCCGTCCCATTGTGAAGGGCCAGGTCCAGGGCCGCCATAATGCCGTATGTGGCTTTCAGCGAGACTTTCATCCATTCCCTACTATTCCGATAGGAAATAAAACACGGTAGTTTGTTATACAAATTTCAAGGTCTTTTTGTCAAGGCCTTTGCCATCCCGGAAAATTGACCAAAAGCCGGCAAAAAATCTAGCCGGAAGATTGCTGTGCCGGTGCGTTCTAGTCGTTGCTGATGGCTGCTGCAAAAAATCGGGCAACGATGCCGTGTCGGAACGCGCGACCGCGGCACTGAGATCCTGAGACAGGCGAAGAAAAAACTATTTCCGGAAATAGTGCAGGGAATCGACAACAGTCGACTACAGAAAAATAAATTTCTTTTTCAACACTGTCCTAAAAATTGTATTGTGCGCGAACAGGGCCCGATAGGTGGTAGAAATGGCATGGCACTCGTGTTGCACCTGTCGCATTATCGTTCGATCGATGATTGACAACCCGAACACCTTGGTAGATACTCCGCACCTTCTTTTGGGGTACACACGCGCTCATGCGGTCTTTGACCTTCAGCGTGCTCCTGCTCAGCAGCGATCACGAACTGCACGAGAAAATCAAACATACGCTCAAGGACCTCACGCTCACCGTGGCCAGGGAGGTTGCGGATGTCCCGCGTGCTGCGATCAAGCAGGGGTTTGACGCCGTGCTGATCGAGGCCCGGCGGGGGGCGCCGAATGAACTGGCGGAGGTGTCGCGGCTGGTGGAACCTTCGCGCGCCATGATCGTGATGGGGTCGCGAAGCGTGCTGGCCCGTTCGGCGGACGTGCTTCATGCCATGACGAATGGGTCCGGCCGTCTCCTGACGCGTTCGCGCCAGGATGTCGTGCTGGAGGAGATCATCGAGTCCAAACTGGGAGAGTTCGTCAAAGGGATGCGCAACGGATCCGCGCGCAATCTGCACCCGATGCTGATCTCTGCGGTCGAGCGCCCGCTCATCGCGCATGCGTTGAAGGAAACCAACGGCAACCAGATCCAGGCCGCTCAACTATTGGGCATGAACCGAAATACGCTCCGCAAAAAAATCACCGAATTCCGGATACCGGTGAAACGGCACAGGGCTGCGGCGGCCGGCGCGACCTGACGGATTGCGCGCCGGCGTCCGCCCATCCGCACCCGAAAACTCTTCATTATTTCCGCGATCTTAGCTGTCTGCCTGTCTTGACAACCCCGACAGGGCTGGATTAGCATGGCCACGGACGATAGGCGCGTAGCTCAGGGGGAGAGCGCTACCTTGACACGGTAGAGGTCGACGGTTCAAGACCGTCCGCGCCTACCATCCCGCAAGGCATCGACCGCCGATGCCTTTTCTTTTTTTTGGGAAGAGTAATGAGTGCGCACACGATTCAGATCACCCTCCCGGACGGGACCCGCAAGCCCGTGCCGGCCGGCAGCACGGCCGCCGACGCGTTGGGCGGCAAGTCGTTGAAACGCGATGTCCTGGCCGTCAAGGTCAACGGCGTGGCGAGGGATTTGTCCTTCGTGCTGACGGCCGATGCGTCGCTGGAGCCGGTCACATTCGATTCGCCGGACGGACGGGACGTCTACCGCCACACGAGCACCCATATCATGGCCCAGGCCGTGAAGGAGCTGTTCCCGTCGGTCCAGCTGACGATCGGCCCTGCGATCGACGAGGGGTTTTACTACGACTTCGCGTTCGACCGGCCGTTCACGCCGGAGGACTTGGAGAAGATCGAGGCCCGCGCGCTGGAAATCATCAAGCGCAACCTGCCGATCGCGCGGATGGAAATGCCGCGCGCCGACGCGGTCCGGCTCAGCCGGGAGCGGGGCGAAGCCTACAAGGCGGAAATCATCGAGACGATGATCCAGGACCCGGTGATCTCGCTCTACAAGCAAGGCGACTTTATCGACGTCTGCGAAGGGCCGCATTTGCCGAGCACGGGGTACGTCGGGGCCTTCAAGCTGCTCTCGAGCGCGGGAGCCTATTGGCGCGGCGACGAGCGCAACCCGATGCTGCAACGCATCTACGGCACATCGTTCCCGAGCAAGGAGGCGCTGAAGGCGCACCTGGACAAGCTGGAGGAGATCAAGCGCCGGGATCACCGCAAGCTGGGCAAGGAACTGGATCTCATCAGCGTCCAGGACGAGATCGGCCCTGGATTGGTTCTCTGGCATCCCAAGGGCGCGCTGGTGCGGCTCCTGATCGAGAATTTCTGGCGCGAGCAGCATCTGAAGGCCGGGTATGAACTGGTTTATTCGCCGCACGTGGCGCGGCTCGACCTGTGGAAGACCAGCGGCCACGTGGACTACTACCGCGACAACATGTTCGCGACCATGAAAGTGGAAAACAGCGAATACCAGCTCAAGCCGATGAACTGTCCCTTCCACATCATGATCTATAAGTCTCACCTGCGCAGCTATCGCGACCTGCCCATCCGGTACGGCGAGCTCGGCACCGTCTACCGGTACGAGCGCACGGGCGTGCTGCACGGCCTTCTGCGCGTGCGCGGGTTCACGCAGGACGACGCGCATCTGTTCTGCCGGCCGGAGCAGATCGAATCCGAGGTGAGCCGGGTGCTGGACTTCACGTTTTTCATCCTCCGGACGTTCGGATTTACGGAGTTCGAGGTCTACGTGTCGACGAAGCCGGAAAAAGCCGTCGGGTCGGCTGAGAACTGGGCGCAAGCCACCAGCGCGCTGGAGGCGGCACTGAAAAGCCGCGGGGTCGCCTACGAGATTGATCCGGGCGAAGGCGTCTTCTACGGACCCAAAATTGATATCAAGATCAAGGATGTGCTGGGCCGGTCATGGCAGTGCTCGACCGTGCAGGTGGATTTCAACAATCCCGAGCGGTTTGACCTGGCCTACACCGGCGAGGACGGCAAGGCGCACCGGCCGATCATGATCCACCGGGCGCTGATGGGCTCAATCGAGCGGTTTTTCGGCATTCTCGTGGAGCACTATGCGGGGGCCTTTCCCACGTGGCTGGCGCCGGTGCAGGCGATCGTCCTGTCCATCACCGAAAAGCAGCAGGCCTATGCCGAGACCGTGGCGTCGCAATTGCGCGCGGCCGGTTTTCGGGCCGACGCCGACTTGCGGAATGAAAAGATTGGGTTCAAGATCCGCGAAGCGGAAAAGGCCAAGATCCCGTACATGCTGGTGGTGGGGGATCGTGAAATGCAGGGCGGCACCGTGTCGGTGCGTGGACGGAGCAAGGCGGAGTTGGGTAGTATGCCGGTGCCGGCCGTGATGGAGTTGTTGCGGAAGGACACCACACAAGCGGTGTCGACATTATAAACCCGTTACCAAGAGGTGTCTTATCGTTAAATTGAGAGTGAACCGGGAAATCCGGATTCCGCAGGTCCGCGTCATCGGAGCGGAGGGTGAGCAGTTGGGCGTCATGCCGACGCCGGATGCCCTTAAAAAGGCTCAGGAATCCGGCTACGATCTGGTGGAAGTGGCGCCGACCTCGCAGCCGCCCGTCTGCCGGATCATGGATTATGGGAAATACAAGTTTGAGTTGCAGAAAAAAGAGCATCAGAGCCGCCGGCACCAGAAATCCACGCAGGTCAAGGAAATCAAGCTGCGGCCACGGACCGACAAGCACGACTTGGAGATCAAGGTCCGGCAGATCAAGGGCTTTCTGGCGGACGGCAATAAAACGAAAGTCACGCTGACCTTCCGGGGGCGTGAGATGGCGAATCAGGAAATGGGACGAACAGTGATGAGCAACGTGATCGCGGAGCTGACACCGGTGGGGACGATCGAGTATGCGCCCCGCATGGAAGGCCGCAGCCTGATCATGGTGGTGGCTCCCAAATAGTTGAAGCAGGCAAGAAAGGACGAAGGCGATGCCGAAAATAAAGTCTCACAGCGGAGTGAAGAAGCGGTTTCAGCGCACGGGCAGCGGGAAAATCGTGCGGAAGAAGGCCGGTGGACGGCACCTGCTGACCGGCAAGGCCAGCAACCGGAAGCGGAGGCTGTCGGGCAACGTCGTTGTCGATTCGTCGATGACGATGCCGATCAAGCGGCTCATGCCGTATAGTTCGTAGGGAGTGAAGCAATAAAGGACTGGACGAAGAGGAATGAGGGCCGAGTTACCGATCGGAACAAACCTCGATCCTGAATCCCCAGTCCTCGGCACTAACTGAAAGCGACGAAGGAGCTAAGATATGCCACGCGTAAAGGGCGGTTATAAAACCAGACGGCGACGGAAGAAACGGCTTAAAATGGCGAAGGGCCAGTATGGCGCCAAGAGCAAGCTCTTTCGCACCGCGACCGAATCGGTGGACAAGGGCCAGGCCTATGCCTATACCGGCCGTCGGCTGCGCAAGCGGGATTTCCGCAGCCTCTGGGTGGCGCGGATCAATGCGGCGGTGCGGGCACACGGCCTGACCTATAGCCGGTTCATCAACGCGCTGAAAAAAGCCCATGTGACGCTGGATCGGAAAGTACTCTCCGAGATGGCGATTCACGATCCGGCGGGGTTTGAGAAGCTGGCCGCAATGGCAAAATAGGCCGCGACGGCCTAGGGGAAGTGGTTTGTGGTTAGTGGTCGGTGATGAGAGAGCTTAACTTTTCCTCACTGACCACCAACCATTAACCCCCGACCACGCTCATCCACGTTCTGCTAACGGGTCCACTTCCAGCTCGAAGATCACGCAGGGCATCCCGACCTGCCAGAGTTCCAGCACCTCCGGATGCAATTCCCCGATCAGTCCGACCGGGCGGCCGCCTGAAAGGACCCGTCCGGCCCGTCCTTCCAGGAACGACGGATGCGCCACCGGCTCCAGCGTGTACGGATAGTCCAGATAGAACAGCAGCAAATCCAGGCAGGAATGAATTTCAGAGAAGTTGGCGCCAGCATGGGCGATGAGTCCGCCCAGGGCGGTCACCGTGCGCGCCCCCTGGGCATCGGCCGGATCGGGGACGGCGATCTCGCCCACCTCGAACACCCGGTGCGGGTAGAACACGCGCGTGGATGCCGATTCCACGCGAAGCAGCGACGGCGCGATCCACTGCCGTAAACAGGAGTAGCTCTGTGACATGGCGTTGTCGACCTCGACAAGCCGGCTCCAGGAGGTGCCGCCCAATCGCATGCGGTCGCACAGATCCTGGCGGGACGCCAGGATATTGGAGATGATCTCCTGAAAACCCAGCCCGATCATTAAATCTCTGATCCGGTCCGATACCTGCTCCACCCGCGAGAGGCCGCCGACCGTAAACTGGGACGGCATGATCGGCGTAAACTCGCCGTATCCCCGGCTGATGGCCACATCCTCGACCACGTCCACGGCATGCATCAGATCGTTCCGGTACGGGGGCAGTTTGACGATGACCGTTTCGCGTGACGGCTTGACGCGGTACCCGTAGGCCGTCAAGGCGCGGGCGATCGACGTCGCGCCGAACGACTGTCCCAGCGCGGCCTCGATGGTTTTCACGGGAATGGGCCGGGCCTGCGAGAAGTCCAGCGGCGTGCGCACGGTTTTCCCCAGCGCCGTGGCCGAAGGATAGACGACCTCGATCGGTTCAATCGTCGCTCCGCGGTCCGCCAGATTGGCGGCCAGGATGTTGAGCGTAAGGATGACCATGCGCAGATCGGTTCCGGTCACCTCCACGAACAGCTCAGCGTCGCCGATCCGGACTTCGCCGATCTCGCGGCTGTTGATCACCGGCGGCAGCGACAGCACCTGGCCCTCGGCATCCCGCAACAGCGGCACACGGTCATGACCGGCCACGATCGGCCCGTATTCCACGCCCTTCGGGTGGACCGACAGGATTTCGCCCAGGGACATCGGTTCGTCGAACCCCAGCGGCGTGAACCGGGCTTCATTCGGTTTGACCAGCGTATAGGTCACCGGAAAGACGATGTCGGGCAGCCGGTAGAGTCCAATCGACACGGTGCGGCGCTTGCGTCCGAAAATATCGGCCAGTTTATCCTGCATTTGAATCAACTGGGCGAGGCCCTCGCCGGTGACGCGGTAACCGACAGCGGTGCAGGCGGCGACGAAGGGACGGATCGGCTCCAGGCCGGGCGAGACCATCAGACGCTTGGTCGGCCGTTTCGGCTTGAAGAAGGGATAGGCCGCCGCCTTGCCGGCCAGCGCGGTCCGAATCTGGCGGGCAATGCCTTCGCAAGACCAGAGGTCCGGACGGTTGCTGTCCTGCAGCTCGATCCGTAATTCGCCGGTGGCATCGTCGTGGTCCTTCAACTCGCCTTTCACCAGCGGCAGCCAGGACTCGACCCGCTCGGCCGTGACCGTTCCCTGGCCGAGGAGCTGCGAGAAATCCTTCAGGTTGATGGAGATCGTCGGCATATTCTTGTGCGATGGTTTGTTTCGTTGTTCTGGTTTGTTTGGTTAAAACCAGATGAACCAGACAAACCAGACGAACCGTTCTAAAACTTTCCTCTCGTCGTGCGGATCATGTCCAGGTCGCCGGTAAACAGCTCGCGGATGTCATGGATGCCCAGCGCGACCATCGCCATGCGGTCCAGCCCCAGCCCCCAGGCGATCACCGGGACGTCCACGCCGAGCGGCAGGGTCACCTCCGGACGGAACAGGCCGGCTCCTCCCAGCTCCATCCAGCCCAGCCGCGGGTGCTGCACGTGCAGCTCCACGGACGGTTCGGTGAAGGGAAAATACGCCGGCAGAAATTTGATCTCCTTCGCCTGCGCGACCTCGCGCGCGAACAGTTCGAGCAGTCCCAGGAGGGTCCGAAAATTGATGTCCCGGCCCAGGACGATCCCTTCGACCTGGAAGAAATCCGTCGCGTGGGTGGCGTCCACCTGATCGTAGCGGAAGCAGCGCGCGATGGAGAAATATTTGCCGGGCGTCTGCGGGCCGGCCGCCAGCGTGCGGGCCGATACGGCGGTGCCCTGGCTTCTCAGGACGAGTCGCCGCGCGCGCTCTTCATTGAAGTCGTAGCCCCACCCGGTGGAACCCGTGTTGCCACCGTTCCGATGCGCCGCCGCGACGCGGGAGAAGAAGGGTTCGGCGATCTCCGATACATGCGTCGGTTCCTTGACGAAATAGACGTCGTGGATGTCCCGCGCCGGATGGAACTGTGGCATATAGAGGGCATCCATGTTCCAGAATTCGGTCTCGATCAGTGACCCGCGCATTTCCTGGAATCCCATGCTGACCAGCTTGGTTTTCACGCGGTCGAGGAATTCCCGGTAGGGATGGCGCTTGCCGGACGCGATACGGGGCGCCCGCAAGCTGATGGTGTATTTCCGGAACCGCTTCGTCCGCCAGCTGCCGTCTTTCAGGAGTTCCGGAGACAGTTGCGAGACTTCATCGGCGACACCCTGCTGGACGAGCGCATCCGCGGCGCCGAGCCCATCCGGCGTCAGGGCGAATGTCCGTTCGACGTGATCGTCGATCCGGAACGGCTCGTTGGCGTTCCCCCGTTTGACGGCATGCTGTTCGATGACGCGGCGCATCGGTTCCGGGAACGCCTGCAGGTCCCGCGGCGTGCCGTGGAGCTGCTTCAGCAGTTCGCGGATCGCTTCCGCAGTGGGGCTCGGCCCTCCCGTGGATTCCACGTGTCCGCCGGCCACGATGCGGATCGCACCCTCCTTTTTTAAACAGCCGACCGCACCGCTGACCTCGGTCGGTTCGAGCCCCTCCTGGGATTGAATATCCTGGATCGTGAGCCGCTTGCCGGTCTGGCCGGCCTTGCGGACGGTCGAGAGGATGCGCTCGATGGGCGCATATTTTTCAAAATACTGGGCGCCGATTTTGGTCAGGGAGACGACGGGAGTCGTTTTCTGCGAGGCCACGCTCAGGAGAGACTTGGCCAGCAGCCATTCGACTGCCATGCTCAACTGGGACGGTTCGAGTGCGGCGGTCTGCTCGAGCTGCTGTTCCTTCATCGGCCCCCGGCTCCTGGCATCGCGGAGCGCGAGGAGGACTTTGATCTCGAGGGGATGCAGGCTGCCGATGAGGGAGGAAATGTCCACTGTTAACCCGGGTTATTCATGACGGTTCGTTGAGAAAGCGCGTAGTCACGTCGCGAGACGGGCGCGTGGAGCCTGGGGACTGACACCCTTCTCCGCGTCTGCGCGTGGTGTCTGTCCCCGTCCGAACCGGGACAGGCACCGTCGAGGACGACGGAGCCAGTCCCCAAACAGGACGTCGACAGACTGAGCGGCGAGCCCGCCCGTCACAGTAGTGAATCCGCACTTGCAGCCGAAGCGTTCATGGATAATCCGGGTTAGCGT
>Ga0155970_120_pt2 | contig 14129 bp, 16 predicted proteins | sample RifCSPlowO2_02_FD_107624 | JGI IMG/M metagenome (GOLD analysis project Ga0155970, IMG submission 107624) | Nitrospirae bacterium RIFCSPLOWO2_02_FULL_62_14
ACAAAGAGGGCGTCAGCCTGATCACCACCACGGTGCACCGCAACCTGGCCACGGCCCTGTCGCCGCAGATCAAGTCGCTCAATTTTTTGAACAATATTCTGGCCAAGCAGGAAGCGACGAAGGCCGGCGTCTTCGACGGCATCATGCTCAACGCCGAGGGACGCCTGACGGAATGCACCACCAGCAACATCTTCTTCATCCAGCACGGCACACTCTGCACCCCGTCGGTGGCCTGCGGGATTCTCGACGGCATCACGCGCGATGTGGTGCTGACGCTGGCGAAGGAACGGGGCCTCAAGATGGAAGAGAGCGCCTATACCCCGGAGGCGCTGCGGCAGGCGGACGAATGTTTCCTGACCAATACGACGATGGAGATCATGCCCGTGAGAGACGTGGACCAGCACCTCGTCGGCTCCGGCAAGCCGGGCCCCGTCACACTGGCCCTGCACGAACAGTTTCGAGCGAACCTCGAACGATTTCTTGCCTGAACCCTGATACCGGATGGACAAGCCGGTTCCATAACACTGGCCCTGCACGAGCAGTTTCAGGCCAGCCTGGACCGCTTTCTCGCCTGACCTGCGCCTACTGTTTTCTTTTCACTGTTAACTTTTGACTCGGCCGTTCCACCCGGCTGTGCTGCAGCCGCCCCGGCCGCGCGGTTTTCGGAGAGTCCGCCCGGTAGTGCGCCCCGATGCTGGCGGGCCGCCACAGGGCCGCCTCGGCGATGCAGCGCGCCACCTGCACCATGTTTTTGACTTCCAGATCGAGGCGCGCAGCGAACGGACGGCTCACGAGCCGCTCCCACCGCGAGAGCTGCCCCAGGGCGCCGGCCAGCGAATCGCCCGTGCGCGCCAGGCCGACCTTCCCCCACATCACCCGCCGCAGCGAGCTGCGGAGCTTCTCGGCATCCTCCAGCGATCCCGGCGGGCCGCCGTCGATCTCGCGCGCGGAAGGAACGGGACCGGCCGCGCGCCCCTGCCGCCTCGCATAGGCCACCGCCGACAGCGCGGCGCGCCGGCCGAAGACCATCCCTTCGAGCAGCGAGTTGCTGGCCAGCCGGTTCGCGCCGTGCACGCCGCTGCAGGCCACCTCGCCCGCGGCGAACAGACCCGGCAGGCTGGTTGCCCCGTGCACATCCGTGCGCACGCCGCCCATCATGTAATGGGCGCTGGGCGAGACGGGGATCCATTCTTCGGTCATGTCGATATCGTAATGGAGGCAGGTCGCGTAGATCGTCGGAAAGCGCTGCTTGATGAAGGACGCGCTCAGGTGCGTCGCGTCCAGATAGACGTGCCGGGAGCGGGTCGCTGCCATTTCCGACCAGATCGCGCGCGCCACGATATCGCGCGGCGCCAGCTCGGCGTCCGGATGGTACCGGTGCATGAACAGCTCGCCCTTGATGTTCCGGAGCCGCCCGCCCTCGCCGCGGATCGCCTCGGTCAGTAAAAATGGCGGGCTGTTCGGCAGGTAGAGCGCCGTCGGATGGAACTGCACAAACTCCATGTCCTCGAGCACCGCGCCGGCCCGGTAAGCCATGGCCATGCCGTCGCCGGTCGCGTTGGGCGGATTGGTCGTGCGCGCGTAGAGCTGCCCCGCGCCGCCCGTCGAAAGAATCACCGCCCGCGCAGGTACGACAAACCGCGCGCCGGTCGCCTCGTCCAGCACGAGCGCGCCGCGGCACCGGCCGCCGGTCACCACCAGGTCCACCGTGAAATGATGGCCGAGCCGCTGGATGCGCTTCTGCCGGCGGGCCTGGACGGTCAGCGCCCGCACCATCTCGTTGCCGGTGGCGTCGCCGCGCGCACGGAGGATGCGGCTGCGGCTGTGCGCGGCTTCGTGGGCGAAGGCGAACTTGCTGCCGATCTTGTCGAAGCGGGCGCCCCAGGCGATCAACTCGCGAATGCGGCCCGGCCCCTCCTCCACGAGCACGCGCACCGCATCGCGCCGGCAGAGGCCGTGGCCCGCTTTCAACGTGTCGTTCAAATGGAAGGAGACGTCGTCTTCTTCGCTGAGGGCGACCGCCACGCCGCCCTGCGCATGGATCGAGCTGCTTTCCAGCGGATTGCCCTTGGTCAGCATCAGCACCCGGCCGTGCCGGCTCAGTTCGATCGCCGCGCGAAGGCCCGCGACGCCGCTGCCGATCACCAGGAACTCCGCCTCGGGAGGATGCGGAACGGAAGGAACGCGGCTGCGAGTGGCCATTAATTACCGGGGACGGGAGGCAGGCGGCGGTTCCCCCGCGCGTCGGAGCGCCATGCCGAAGGGCAGATCGCCCTCCAGGCCGTTGAGCAGGACGGTCTTTTCACCGGCCAGCTTGAGGATGCCCTGTCCGCGCTCGCGGGTGCCGGTGTCGGCGGGGTTCTTGCGCCATTGCCCCGCCCAGTTCACCACCACCTCGATCGCCTCTCCTTCGATCACGATCCGGTCGATGGTCCAATCGAGGGCAATTTCCTGGTAGGTCAGGAAATCCTGCTGGATGTCGTGCGTCGCCTTCTCCAGCGCCTCGCGCGGCAGCATGAGATCCTGGATATCCGCCAGATCCCGCCGGTTGTAGGCGGTGCGCAATTCCTCCACCACCTTGTCGATTTTCACAAAGCGCGCGCGGTCTTCGGGATAGCGGTTCTCTTTCGACGAACACCCGGCCGTCAGGACGGCGGCACACGACAGGCCGGCCACGAGCACGACGACTGGCAATTGCATAGGGCGCATCAGGCGAAACATGCCGCAGTATATGGAGTGCAGGCGGAACGCGTCAAGGCCGCGGACGGCAGGCTATGGGCACGAGGCAATAGGCTATGGGACGGATTTCCACCCTATCGCCCGGCGCCTATCGCCTGCGGCGTCGCTTGCATTTACACGCAAAACCCACTACACTCCGCTCGCGAAGGAGAACAAATATGTCCAGCGTGCTGAAAAAGCGTCGGAAGAAAATGCGCAAGCACAAGTTCAGAAAGCTGCGCAGAAAACAGAAATTCCTGCGTCGCAGAACCCAGGGATAATCCCGCGGACAGCCGGAGGCGCCCATGGTCGAGAACAAGAAAGTGCGCGTGCGCATCACGACCCTGAACCACACCTACGTCGGGGACTTCGTCATTCCGCCCATGCGAAACCGCGTCTCGGACGTGCTGAACGAGGAATCGCGCCTGTTCGTGAACCTGACCGACGTGGTGATCAACGACAAAACGCAGGCGGATTTCGTCTCGCTGAACAAGAACCTGATCGAATCCATCCAGCAGATGTAACTCATAGCCATTGGCTATCAGCTTTCAGCGATCAGCTCTCCCGTCGTATTTTTCTGTCATGCTCCCAGTTATCGGCCGAACGCTGACGGCTGATGGCTGACTGCTGATCGCTCCCCATGTCGTATTACTCCCGCTTTCTCCCATTTCTCAGACCCTATTTCCCGCGCATGGCGGCCGCCATCGCGCTCGTCGGCACCGCGGCGGCTCTGAACCTCGTCCTGCTCCGCCTGGCCGGCCGCCTGTGGGACGTCATCACCATCCAGCGCGACGTGGACGGTATGACCGCCCTCGTCTGGATCTTCCTGGCCCTGATGACCGCCCAGGGCCTGCTGTCCATGGGCCACAGCTATCTCGTCGCGTGGGTCTCCCAGCACATCATGGCGGACTTCCGCACGCACCTGTTCGGCCACCTCCAGAAGCTCTCGGTGAGCTTCTTCGCCAAACGTCGCACGGGGGAAATCCTCTCCCGCCTGATGAACGACGTCGGCGTCATCCAGACCACGGTCACGGAAACGCCCATCGACTCCGCCAAGCACCTCGTCACCTTCGTCGGCGGGGTCGGCTTTCTGCTGGTCATGAACTGGCAGCTGTGCCTGCTGATTCTGGTCCTGCTGCCGGTCCTGGTGCTCGTCGCCAAGTTCTTCGGCCGGAAACTGCGCGCCCTCTCCACGACGATCCAGGACAAGACCGCGGGCAGCACCACGATCGCCGAGGAAGTCATCTCCGGCATCCGGGTCGTCAAATCCTTCGTCCAGACCGGGCGGGAGGAGCGGCGCTTCGCCGCGCAGATCCAGTCCAACGTGCAGACCGCCCTGCGCCGCGCCGCGATCATGGCCGTCTTCGTGCCGGTCATCACCCTGCTGACCTTCGCCTCTGCGGCGGCCGTGCTGTGGTACGGCGGACGCCAGGTCATCGAGGGATCCATTTCGCCGGGCGACCTGTTCGCCTTCGTCCTCTTTGCCGGCATCCTGATCGGCCCCTTCGGGTCGGCGGCCCGGGTCTTTTCGCAGATCAAGGAAGCGCAGGGCGCCATGCAGCGCGTCTTCGAGATTCTCGATACACGATCCGACATCAGCGATCGCCCGGACGCCGTCGAGATGCCGCCGATCAAGGGCCAAGTACAGGTCGCGCATGTCAGTTTTGCCTACGATCCCCGGCAGCCCGTCCTCTCGGACCTGTCGTTCGAGGTGCAGCCAGGCGAAATGGTCGCCCTAGTCGGCCCGACCGGCTCCGGCAAAACGACGTTGATCAATCTGTTGCACCGGTTCTACGATCCGCTGGAAGGCTCGATCACCATCGACGGCCACGACCTGCGCGCCGTCCGGCTCGACAGCCTCTACCGCCAGATCGCCCTCGTCCCGCAGGAGACCATCCTGTTCGGCGGGACGATCCTGGACAATATCCGCTACGGCCGGGACGGCGCCCCGGAGCAGGACGTCATCGCCGCCAGCAAGGCCGCCAACGCGCACGACTTCATCAGTGCCATGCCGGACGGCTACCGGACGGTGGTGGGAGAGAAGGGCGTGAACCTCTCGGGCGGCCAGCGGCAGCGGCTTGCCATCGCGCGCGCCGTGCTCAAGAATCCGCGCATCCTGATTCTGGACGAAGCAACCTCGGCCCTGGACGCCGAATCGGAACGGCTGGTGCAGGAGGCGCTGGACCGGCTCATGGCGGGACGGACGAGCTTCGTCATCGCCCACCGGCTCACCACCATTCAACGCGCGAACCGGATTCTCGTCTTGCAAAAGGGCCGGATTGCCGAGGACGGCACCCACGAGCAGCTCATGGCGCGCGACGGACTCTACCGCTACCTCTACACCCTGCGCCTGACAGAAGGCGAGGGGCTAGAGGCAAGAGGCTAGCGGCGATGGAAGATGATGTCCAATCCCTTGCCTCCCGCCCCTAGCCTCTAGCCTGCCAGGCAGAAACGAAAACGGTGTCAAACACCGCGCTGGTGTCTGACACCGTTTGTCGCTCTTCCCTGGCGCCTCTAGCAGGAGCCCCGGGATACATGGACCGACTGCTGTCTACTTCAGATGCCTGCTGACGAGCTTCGTCATCTCGAACATCGAGACCTGCTTCTTGCCGCCGAACACCGGCTTGAGCTTCTCGTCGGCATTGATCATGCGCCGGTTCTTCTTGTCCTGCAGCTTGTTGCGCTTGATGTACTGCCAGATCTTCTTGGTCACCTCGGTGCGCGGCATCGCTTTGTCGCCGATTACCTCGCCGAGCGTGGCGCTGGGGTGCATCGGTTTCATGAACGCGGCGCTGGGTTTCCTCTTTGCCTTGGCCATTGGTGTGATCTCCTTTCGATTAATGAGTGAGGTCAATTGCACCGCACATCCCGTGCGGTTGGCGCAGAGAATGAGGCAACCAGAGGGAAAAGTCAATCCCCTGTCGGTAGAAACCGTTAATTTTCCCTCTGAAGATATCCACAGAGAGCTGTGACGGGACCTGTGGCCTGCCGAAGCTCTGAGAGAGAGAGAGAAGAAGGATTTGAAGAGGTATCCGTGCGGGAGAACTCAGCACGCCGTCGCTCGACGGGGCCGAAGCGCGGTCAGACCTTGTCTGCCTTGGGAGTCTTCTTTGGCATGAGGTTTTCAATAAACCGTTGCAGGCGCGCCTTGCCGGTCTGATCCATCTTGATAAATTCGACGCCCATATCCTCTCCGGCCGTCCAGATCACCCTGGCCCGGCCCACTTTCACCGGCTTCTTGTCGGTTGGAATATGCAGATCCAGTCTGATCGTCGAATCCATCTTGACGCCTGCGAGGCTTTCCAGGGCGCAGCCGGTGAGGGAGATGTTGAAGACGGTTCCCCGCCCGACACCAGACTGCCCTTCAAACGAAACGGGAGTTTTCACCCGTACGCGCCGGTCACGTGGTTCTTCCATAGCCCTCTCCTCTCCCCGGGACTGTGTTCCTGGCCTCCCTCTTCGGCCAGAGATGGGCTACTTGTCACGGGTAGAAACTTAGCCCTGCGTCAGGCGGAAGTCAAGGGACGTGACCGTCGCGGCCACGGGATCATAGAGAGCGGGATCCGTGGAGCCCCACGGCGTTACAGCCGTGGTCTCTCTGGTTTCTTCGGCGAAACCCGCCGAAGCATGTCCTCCTTCGCCAGGTCGCCGCCGCGCCATAGCCGCTTTGGCGACGGCGCGGCTTCGGAGGACACCCGCTGCGCATTCCTCCACGGCTTCACAGCCGTGGCTTCCTGCGTAGGCGGGTGAAAGTGGCCGGAAAATCCGCGGTGCGGCGCGAAGGAAGGAGCGCGATCAGGACTTGTCTGTGGGAGGAACCTTCGATTGAAGACTGGCGATATAGTCTTGCAGGCGCTCTTTGCTGGTCTGGTCGATGCTCAAAAATTCCACGCCGAAATCGTTGCCCGCCCTCCAGGTCACCCGGGCCCGGTCCACTTGCAGCGGACTCTTCTGGGACGGAATGTGCAGATAGAGTCTCATGGTGGCGTCCAGATCGACCGGCGTGTTGCTCCCGAGGCCACAGCCGCCGGGGGAGAGGTTAAAGGTGGTCCCCCGCCCGACCCCGAACTTGCCTTCGAACGACACAGGATCCTTGACCACCTCGCGCCGTTCCCGCCGTTTTTCCACCGAGGCCTCCTCTCGCCCACCGTCCTTACCGCAAACGGCGCCAAGACTAGACGTCGCCCGGCGGATAAGTCAAGGGAAGTCTGCCGAAGGGACCGCCTCCTACGAGTTATGTACGATGAGATACGAACGATGTAGACGTCGCAGCAGCGAATCCGCGATTTTACTGCCGTTCGGATCGGAGAACGGCTAGATATGCCAGCAGATCGGTGATTTCGTGGTCCATCAGGATATGTTTCTTCGCGAACATCCCCGTGCCGGGGTGGCCGAACTTGATGGACAGAAACCGCTGGGTCTCGTCCTGCGCTTTCAGCGCCGCGGCATTGCGCAGATCGGCCGGCTGCGGATTGAGCTTCGCGATCCCCTGCGTCAGAGCGTCCGACTCGTGCGGCCGCCTGCCGATATAGCCGTCCGTGCCGTGGCAGTAGGCGCAGCCGCCCCGGCCGTTGAAGATCGCTTTCCCCCTTGCCGCATCGCCGGCCGGCAGCGGAGGCACCACCGGCTCCTCCGCCCGCGCAGAAGCCGGCGCGATACCAGCCGCGCCGAGAAGAAGCGCTGCCATCAGAACCGTCCGCATCATGGGCTCATGATCGCATAGCAAGAACTGGAGCACAACGGAAAGGGCGCGGCGGAATCGAGCCTGTCCCGGATTATTTCTCTCCGCTACTTCGCCGCGTAGATGTGCTTGATCTCGCGGCTGGTCATTTCGCGCCAGTGGCCGGGCTCAAGGTCTCCCAGCGCCACCGGTCCGATCGCAATCCGGATGAGCCGCACCGTCGGGTGCCCCACTGCGGCCGTCATGCGCCGCACCTGCCGGTTCATCCCCTCGCGCAGCGTGATCCGCAGCCAGGCGGTCGGGACGGACTTGCGAAACCGGATCGGCACGGCACGGTCGGGAAACGCCGGCTCTTCCGGCAGCACCCGCACCTCCGCGGGCCTCGTGCGGATCCCCTTGAGCAGGACGCCCTGTCTCAGCCGCGTCAGCACCGCCTCGTCCGGCACGCGCTCCACCTGGGCCAGGTAGACCTTGGGGAGGTGATGCCGCGGGTCGGTGATGTAATGCGCCAGGGCGCCGTCCGACGTCAGCACCATCAACCCCTCGCTATCCTGGTCGAGTCGGCCGGCCGCATAGACCCCCGGCACCGTCACGAAATCGGCCAGCGTCGGCCGTCCCGCCGGATCGGTAAAGCACGGCAGCACCCCGTAGGGCTTATTGAAGACGAGCGTGCGGGATGTCGGCATGGGCGTTTCGCGTGGAGAGGTCTTGCCGATGATGGGGCTACGTTTCACCTTCTGCGAGATGCAAAAGAGATCAGCCACGCATTAGCGCAGCGAAAGGTAGGATAGTTCTAATTCATTCTCTCTGTAGAATGCTGCATTCGCGTTCCATCAAGATCCGCTGGGCCGCCTCCTTCGGCTTCCAGCGCTTGCCCCAACCAACCTTGTGCGGCTTGCAGAGAGCACAGGAGCGGCGCTTTCGCTTATACGTTTTGCGCATCGTGCGGCGAAGGGAATCTTATCGGAAGGCAAATACATCCATCTGGACGGACTTGACGGGCTTGGCTTCACCATGCACCATGCGGCGCACTTTTTCGGTCGTCGCCCGACTAAAGACGGGTTCCCCACAGTGCTCGCATACCATCGCTGGAATGTGTTCCACTCGAACGGATTTCCCGTCGATGTCGAAGACCTCGCTGATGAACTTTTCCTGTCCTTCAGTTTTGCCGCAGACGTGACACCGACACATGCGATTTAACCCCGGGGCTTGGCAAGCGGGAGGGACTCCGTCTCGACGCGCGAGAGATCGACAAGCTGGCTGGCATGGTCAATATCAATACCCACAATATGCCCGTCGGTATCGAAATCAATCACGACGCCGGGTGCGACTTCACGGACCTCGGCCCCGACCTTTTCTGAGAGGTCGATGTAGAGCGAGTCCGTGTCAGCATAGTAATGAAACTTCATGTCGTCACCCTTTGAAGTTCCGGTCAAAAAACGCGTTGTGCACCGTCATACTATCCTCTAGCGTCACCACGCGCAAGTATTGTCCTCGTTCGGCCACAAACAACCAGTAACGAACCCTCCCATCCGGCTGGATTTCCCGGCGCAGCGGTTCACGCAATGCCCGCTCACACCACTCGCGCCTGATATAAGGACGTTTTCGCAAAACCTGTTCGTCAAAATACCGTGTTGTCTTCACGCGTCAGCGATCCTCACAAAGAACAGCGAGGCGAAAGATTATCACAATTACGCTCGTGAAGGCGCAGGCTGGCCTTCTTACTTGTTGCCCGCCTCCGCACTAAGCCACGAGCGGATGCTCGTGAATGAATGGAACGCGGGTATCCGACGAAGCTTTAGCGAAGGCGAATATGCTACGGAGGGTTCCGCTTTCCCCAGACAAAAAGTACTCTGACCCCTAATTAGTGCGCAAGATGGCCAGGTACGCCAGCAGATCGGTGATGTCGCTGTCGAGCAGCTGAGTTTCCCTCGGGAACATCGCCGTGCCGGGGTGGCCGAACTTGATGGACGCGAAGCGTTGCGCGTCGTCCTTCGATTTCAGCGCCGCAGCGTTGCGCAGATCGGCCGGCTGCGGATCGAGTTGCGCGATCACCTGCGTGTGCGCATCGGACTTGCGCGGCCGCCTGCCGATGTCGCCGTCCGTGCCGTGGCAGTAGGCGCAGCCGCCCTTGCCGTGAAAGATCGTCTTCCCCCGCGCCGCATCGCCGGCCGGAGGCGACGCCACCGGCTCCTCCGCTCGCGCAGAAGCCGGCACGAAACCAACCGTGCCGAGAAGAAGCGCTGCGATCAGAATCATCCGCTTCATGACGTCATGATGTCATAGCGGGAACCGGAGCACCACGGGACGAGCGAGTCGGAAGGGAGAATGGCCCCGACGGCTCCTCTCAATCCGGAATTCTCCAGTGCCGCCCCTCGCGCGCAAGCAGGTCGTCGGCCTCGGCCGGCCCCCAGCTTCCCGCCTGGTACAGGGGCACCCCCTTGGGGGGAAGCCCTTTCCAGACCTCCAGGATCGGCTCCACGACACCCCACCCCGCTTCCACGTTGTCGGCCCGCTGAAAGAGCGTGGCGTCGCCGACCAGGCAATCGTGCAGCAGCGTCTCGTAGCCGGTGCTGGGCTCATTGCCGAAATATTTGGCGTACTGAAATTCCATGTCCACCTTGCCGACGCGCACGGCCGGGCCCGGGATCTTGGCGTCAAAACGCAGCGAGATCCCTTCGTCCGGCTGGATGCGGATGATCAACAGATTCGGCGCCAGCTGTTCCGTCGCCGTTTGCCGGAACAGCATGAAGGGGGCCCGTTTGAACTGGATCGCGATCTCGGTCACGCGCCTGGGCAGGCGCTTGCCGGTACGCAGATAAAAGGGCACGTCCGCCCACCGCCAACTGTCGATCAACAGTTTCATGGCCACGAAGGTCTCCGTGTCGGAGTCCGGCGCCACGTAGGGTTCCGCGCGATAGGCCGGCACCGGCTTCCCCGCCACCTTCCCCTCCGCATACTGTCCGGCGACGACGGCGCGCAGCACCTCCACCGGGTGAAACGGAAGAATCCCCCGCGTCACCTTCACCTTTTCATCCCGCACTGCATTGGCGTCGAACGAGTTCGGCGGCTCCATCGCAATCAAGGCCACCAACTGCAGCAAATGGTTCGCCACCATGTCCCGCAGCGCCCCGGCCGCGTCGTAATACCGCCCGCGGTGCTCCACCCCGAGACTTTCCGCCACCGTCACCTGCACATGGTCGATATACCGCCGGTTCCAGACCGGCTCGAAGATGCCGTTGGAAAACCGGAAGACCAGGATGTTCTGCACCGTCTCCTTCCCCAGGTAATGATCGATCCGGTAGATCTGGTTTTCCTGCAGCACCCTGGAGAGCTCGTAATTCAGCGCCCGCGCCGACGCCAGGTCCGAGCCGAACGGTTTCTCAATGATCACGCGCCGCCACGTCCCCTCGCGCTGGGCCGTCAGCCCGCGCATCCCCAGCTGGCGGACGATCTCGGAGAAAAACTGCGAGGCTGTGGCCAGGTAGAACAGATAATTGCCGCCGGTCTGATGCCGGTTGCTCACCTCCTCCAGGAACTCCTGCAGCCGCCGGTAGGCCAGGGGATCGAGGAAATCCCCCGTCACGTAATAGACCCGCTGGATAAACGACTCCCACACCGCGCGATCCATCGGGCCCGCGAGATGCTCCGTGATGTCCTTGCTAAGCTTGGCCCGAAAATCCTCCGTCGACATCGGCGTGATCGCCATCCCCACGATGGCGAACTGCTCCGGCAGATGATGGCCGACCATCAGGTGGTACAGCGCGGGAATCAGCTTCCGCTTCGTCAGATCGCCGTCTGCCCCGAACACCACGATGGTGCTGGGATCGTGCGCCTCCCCGCCGTCATGTGTATGCATTCATGGTGCTCCCGTGTGAATTGAGTGGATCGCCCGGTCCGGCGCAGCGGCCGGCAGCAGAAGACCGTGCGCATTGTATACCCTCTCCCGCATGCGGGGAAGATATGGAAGTGGGGACTGGCTCCGCCGTCTGCGGCGGTGCCTGTCCCCGTTCAAACTCATTTTCCGGTCTGCAGAGATCCGATACGGCGCAAAAAGGTACGCAGCCCCTGATGCGCAGATGATAGAATGGCCGGGCTTGGTCCTCACAAAAGACACACCGTGGACCGGTCTTATCAGTCCGCAGCAGGAGGTTGAGCCATGCTGAAGACCAGGGGCTATGCGACCGAGGGCCCCACCTCGAAACTCGCGCCCTTTACCTTCGAGCGGCGCGAGCCGGGACCGCACGATGTGCTCATTCAGATCGCCTATTGCGGCATCTGCCATTCCGACATCCACCAGGCCCGCGACGAATGGGGCGGCGCCATTTTCCCCATGGTGCCGGGCCATGAAATCGTCGGGCGCGTCACCCGCGTCGGCGCGAACGTGACACGCTTCAAAGTCGGCGACCCGGCCGCCGTCGGCTGTTTCGTGGACTCCTGCCGGACCTGCGAGAGCTGCCGCAACGGCGAGGAACAGTTTTGCGAGGTCCACACGGCCTTCACCTACAACGGCACGGAAATGGACACCAAGACCCCGACCTTCGGGGGTTATTCTTCGCAGATCGTCGTGGATGAACGCTACGTCCTCACGATTTCGCCCAAGCTGCCGCCCGCCAACGTGGCCCCGTTGCTCTGCGCCGGCATCACCACCTACGCCCCGCTCCGGCAATACGAAGCGGGGCCGGGCCGGATGGTCGGCGTCGTCGGCCTGGGCGGGTTGGGCCACATGGGCGTGAAGCTGGCGGCCGCCATGGGCGCCGAGGTCACCGTCTTCACCACCTCGCGATCCAAGGAGCGGGACGCCCGCCGTCTGGGCGCGCACCAGGTCGTCGTGACGACCGAGCCGGGTGCTCTTGACCCGCTCGCCAACCGGTTTCACATGATCCTCGACACCGTCTCCGCGCCGCACGACATCAACGCCTATCTCAACCTGCTCCGCCGCGACGGCACGCTGGCGCTCGTGGGGGCCCCGCCCCAGCCGCTGGCCGTCCAGCCCTTTCAGCTGATCATGAAACGACGCGCCCTGGCCGGCTCGCTCATCGGGGGCATGCGCCAGACCCAGGAGATGCTGGATTTTTGCTCGGCAAAAAACATCACGGCCGACGTGGAGGTCATTCCCATGCAGCAGGTCGACACGGCCTACGAGCGGACGATCAAGGGCGACGTGCGCTACCGCTTCGTCATCGACATGAATACGTTATGACGGGACGGACTCGCCAAGCCGCCGCCGTCAGTTGCGGGGGCATGGCTCTCGTGCTGCTGCTCATGGCCCTGGCCGGATGCGCGCAACCAGCGCCCCTCCCCCCGGCACCGCCTCCCCCGACCACGGCCGGGATCGCGTCCGTGGACTATTGGAAAGACGTGCAGCCGATCTTCGAACGGCGCTGTGCCGTCTGCCACGGCTGTTACGACGCACCCTGCCAGCTCAACCTGACCGCCTACGAAGGCGTGGCGCGGGGGGCGAACAAGAAGCTCGTCTACGACAGCGCGCGGCTCCGGTCCGCGGAGCCGACCCGCCTGTTCGAGGATGCCCGGTCGGTCGAGGAGTGGCGCAAAAAAAACTTCTTCCCCGTCCTGAGCGAACAGGCGAACCAGACCGTGGAGGCGCGCCGGGCCGGCGTGCTGGCGCGCATGCTGGCGCTCAAGCGGGCCCATCCCCTGCCCGTGGAGAAGGTCCTGCCCGAGACCTTCGACCTGTCCTTGTACCGTAACCAGCAATGTCCCACGGAATCCCAGTTCGACGCCTTTGCCGGCAAGAACCCGCTCTGGGGCATGCCCTACGGCCTGCCGGGAGTGACCGAATCCGAACACGAGACCCTGATCCGGTGGATCGAGCAGGGCGCCCCCTACCGGGAACCGGACCCTGCGCCGCCCGCCTACGGCGAGCGCATCCGGGAATGGGAGGCGTTCTTCAACGGCGAGTCGCCCAAGCACCGGCTGATGAGCCGCTACCTCTACGAGCACCTGCACCTCACCCATCTCTATTTTGACGAGCTCCCAGACCGGCAATGGTTCCGCCTCGTGCGCTCCCGCACGGCGCCGGGCCAACCGATAGACCTGATCGCCACGCGCCGGCCCTATGACGACCCGGGCGTCTCCCGCGTCTACTATCGCCTCGAGCCGGTGCGCGCCAGCCTCCTGGCCAAGACCCACATCGCCTATGCGCTCGGCCCCGCGCGCAAGCAACGCCTGACCGAGCTGTTCCTCGACGCGCCCTACGAAGTCCGAGACCTGCCCTCCTACGATCCGGACGTCGCCTCCAACCCCTTCGTGGCTTTCCGCAGCCTGCCGGTCCGCTCGCGCTACAAGTTTCTGCTCGACGACGCCCATGCCTTCGTCATGCAGTTCGTGAAGGGGCCCGTCTGCCGCGGGACGGTCGCGCTGGACGTGATCGAAGAGCGGTTCTGGATCTTCTTCGTGAACCCGGACAGCCCCACTCTCGACCGGAGCGAGGAATATGAGGCGCGCACGAGCCAGCACCTCTACCTGCCGACCTCGGAAGGGGCGACCCGGCTGGGGCTCCTGTCCTGGATGAAGTACTCCCGCATGCAGAACGAGTACCTCCAGGCCAAGCAAGCCCATCTCGAAGCCCTGCACTTGAAAGACGAAACCTCCGACCTGACCTTCTTCTGGGACGGAGGGGGGCAGAACCCTAACGCAGCCCTCACCATCTTCCGCCATGCCGACAGCGCCTCCGTCGCGCAGGGCTTCGTCGGCGAGAACCCGAAAA
>Ga0155970_150_pt7 | contig 14056 bp, 13 predicted proteins | sample RifCSPlowO2_02_FD_107624 | JGI IMG/M metagenome (GOLD analysis project Ga0155970, IMG submission 107624) | Nitrospirae bacterium RIFCSPLOWO2_02_FULL_62_14
ACACGTGGTGGATGTCGTTCATGTACCAAGGCCAGCAGGTCCGGCGGTCGACCGGGACCTCGGATCGGAAGCTGGCCCAGGCGATCCTGGGAAAGGTCAGGGTCCAGATCGTTGAAGGGCGGTTCTTCGATAAGCCTTGTGACGATAAGCGGACCTTCGCGGAGCTCATGGACCGATTTGCAAGTGAGCATTGCGTGAAACTGGCCGGGCATCGCCGGATGCTGACCAGCGTCAACAACCTGAGAGGCTTCTTCGTGGACGCGAAGCTGGCTCACATTACTCCAAAGCGCATCGTGGACTATAAGAACAAACGGTACGCAGACGGAGTGAAGCCGGCCACGATCAACCGGGAGCTCGCGACCCTCAAGAAAGCCTTTAATCTGGCCCGGCGCGAATGGGAATGGTGCAAGGACAATCCCGTCTGTCGCGTTTCCATGGAGCGGGAGAACAATGCCCGCGATCGGTGGTTGACGCTAGATGAGGAACAACGCTTGGTGACTGCGGCCCCTTCGTGGCTCCAGGAGTTAATTGTCTTTGCCATTCACACCGGGATGCGTATGGGGGAGATTCTGGCCCTGACGTGGAATGGGGTCGATCTGTTCCGTCGGACCCTGACCGTCTTCAAATCGAAGAATGGGGAACGGCGAACACTCCCGCTCAACCAGACGGTCCTCGGGCTACTCACACGCAAGAATGCCGTTCGGTCGTCAACGTGCAATCTGGTCTTTCACAGCCAGATGCAGACGACCCTTGATCCTGACAACCTGCGTCGGGCTTTCCGGATTGCCATAACGAAGGCGACTATCGTGGATCTGCACTTCCACGATCTCCGGCACACGTTTGCGACCAGGCTGGTCCAGGCAGGTGTGGACCTGTACAAGGTGCAACGGCTCCTAGGGCACAAGTCGCCGATCATGACCCAGCGGTACGCGCATCACTACCCGGAAAGTTTGCGGGATGGGGTGGAAAAGCTGGATGCCGGACGGGTGGTTAGCACATTTTTAGCACAGCCAGCCGGGATGCCCAGCGAAGTCTGTGTAAGTGTTTGAAAAGTGGAGCCGGCGACTGGAATCGAACCAGCGACCTGCGGTTTACGAAACCGCTGCTCTGCCAACTGAGCTACGCCGGCCACCATTCTCGTTCGGGAGAAGCAAGGCGGGCCTGAATGGGAGGCATCATAACCACGGAGCGCAACGACTGTCAATTCTGATCGCCCGTGGCAAGAGCTGGCCGCCTCGCTGGACCTCGTGGAAGCTCATGGACGACACTCGTTGACAGGCCCACCCTCCATCGCTATGGTCATGCCATGCTTGCCGAATCTTCCGGCACACCCTCTCGGCTGAGGCTGATCGCTGAGCTGATCAGGCTGCCCAACCAGACCGGCACGCTGCTTCTTATGTTACCGACGTTGTGGGCCCTCGTGCTGGCATCCCACGGCCGGCCTGACCCTCGATTACTGGCCATTTTTGCTGCAGGCTCGTTCCTGATGCGCAGCGCCGGTGTCATTCTGAACGATGTCGCGGATCGCCGGCTCGACCGCCAAGTGGAACGGACCAGAGCACGCCCGCTGGCCAGCGGGCGACTGTCGATGGGAACAGCCCTCGTCGTATTGCTTGTGCTTCTCGCGATCGCGGGCAGTCTTCTACTCTTGCTGGATCGGTTGGTCCTTCTGCTGAGCCCCATCGCCATACTGCTGGCCGCCGTCTATCCCTTTGCCAAGCGCATCCTGCCGATTCCGCAGGCCGTCCTGGGCATGGCCTTCGGATGGGGCACCGTCATGGCCTGGGCGGCAGCCCGCGGCACCCTGGACCCGCAGGCCTGGCTCCTGTTCGGAGGCACGATCGCCTGGGCGGTTGCCTACGACACCATCTATGCCCTGCAGGACCGAACCGATGATCAGCGTATCGGCATCAGGTCTTCCGCCATCCTGTTCGGACAGTGGACATGGCTTGCCGTCGCCGTCAGTTTCGGCCTGATGGCACTCTGTCTTGGAGCGGTCGGCTGGATGTCGGAAATTGGATTGGCGTTCTACGGCATACTGGCGGCCGGTTGCGGATTCGTCAGCCAGCAGGTCAGGATGCTGCGCGGTCCCGTATCCCCTTCTCTCGCCTATTCCATGTTTCGGCAGCACGCATGGATCGGGTGGGCGGTTCTGGCCGGCCTCTGGATAGGATTTTTTTGAAACGACAACCGGACTAGTTGGCGGCTTTTTCGATCGGCTTGTCCGGTTTCGGCGCCCGCAGCGTATCCAGGTACATCGTCACGGCCTTGGCGTCATCATCGTTGAGGCCGAGATTCGGCATGCGCGTCTCCGGCTTCATCGACTGCGGGTACTTAACCCACCGGAAAACCCACGTACCATTCAACCGGAATCCGGCTCTATCCAGCGCCGGACCAACCGCACCGCCTGTATCATTCACCTGGTGGCAGGCATTACACCCGTATTTGTTGGCATAGAGCTGCTTGCCCCGATCGGCCAGCTTCGCGGCCTGGTCCGGCTTCATCGTCAAATCCGGACGCTGGATGGCGGCATACTTGGGTCGCTCCTTGAAACTCGTCAGCGCGGCCTGCGCGGTATCCAGCGCCTTCTTGGCAGCGATGAAGGCCTCCTGTTCCTTGGCGTAGACCGATTCGTCCGCTTCATCCTTGCCGGCCTTTTCAGCCTCGTCTTCCGCCTTCTTCTGCGCCGCGTCGAAGGTCTGCTTGCTTTGATCGAAATTCTTTTGGGCGGTGAGCTGCTCGCCCTCCAGCTTTTTGATCCTCCCGGGAATATCAAACTCTGATTTCATCCCGTGCAGCGTGCGGACATAGGCCACGACGGACCAGATTTCTTCTTCCGACAGGGTGTACTTGAAGGTGGGCATGGTCGGCACAGCAAATTCGTCGTCGCCGATCTTGTCACCCTTCTCCGGGGTCGTGTCCTTCATGTCGCGTGAAATGGTGCTGAAAATCTCCTCGTCCTTGAACGTGGACATCTCGCTCCTGTTCGAGAGGTCCTTGGGACGGGGGTCCGGCATGTTGCCCCAGTTGTACCCTTCGTTCTGGCGGCCATGCTCGCCGTGGCAGTGCATGCAGTAGTGGGCATAGAGCTTCTGACCCTTCGCCACCTGCTCGCTTTGAAACAGCGTACACCCGGCAGCGCCGGCCACGGCACTGATCCCCGCCAGCGCGGACACGAGCACGATTTTCCGTAGTCCCACGATGGTCCTCATGCAGACGGCCCTTTCCTCAACTTTCGAATGACGACAAATTCGAAGCCTGCCGCCAACCCGATGGCCAGCAGCGCGTAGAAATAGCTCGTATAGTCCGGTTGCGGATCCACGCGGAAATACCACCAGGACGACACGGCCTTCTGGGATCCCTTTTCCTTCAAGTCTCCGCTGGCCGGATCCTTTTTCCCATCCCAGACCGCAAAGGCGATATTGATGAACTCGCCGGGATTGAATTGCGTGTCGTTGGCATCACCGGTCGTTACCGCACGGGAGAAGACCACTTTCCATTTGCCGTCCTGATAGACCCCTTTGCCCTTGAGATCCTGCTGATCCTGCACCTTGAGCGTGCCGAAGCCCTTCGCATTCATGTCGAGGGCTTTGGCATCCTTGTTCTTCCAGAACCAGATGTTGACCGCACCGCCTTCCACCTCCGCCATCGGCTGGCCGTGCGCGAAATGCGCCTTCTTGTCCCCGACCATGAACTCGATGGCCGCGGCGTCGTCCGGATCCTGCGTCGGGTCGTCATACTCCAGGAGAATCGCCACCTGTTTGCCGTCATGCAGTCCGCGGACCCTGACGTCCTTGACCGTCACTTCCTGAATCCGCGTCGGCCAATGGACTTGTGGAGACATCGGAAATTGAGATGCCGCCACCGAGTTCCAGGCAGAGGCGGTCGGGTCATCCGCCGGCACGCTCTTGGTGAGCATGGCGCGGATCGACACGCTTTCCTGGGCCCACGCCGATCCACTTACCGCTACGCCGACGGCACATATCACGCCTCCTGCGAGCCACAGACACCACACTGCGAACTGATATTTTTTCATCTCTTCTCCCCAAGAGAGCCAGCCGCGCTGCCTCTGACTGCGCGTTCTTTCTCACCCGCCCGCCCCGGGCGCGCCGAGACGCGCCTCTTACCCATGGCAAGCACTTCCGATGTGCGCGCTCCGCGAGCACGAGAGGCAGTGTGGCTGCTCTCTCATTCCCACGTCCGCGGCTTCTGCCCCGCCCCGTCGTACTCGCCCAGGATGATCTTCCATATCTGCTCATCCTTCAACTCGAACTCCCATCGCGGCATCGCGGATTTCCACGGCATGCCTTCGACGGAGAGGCCGACGCCGCCTTTCTTGATCCGCCAGAACAGATAACTTTCCTGCAGCATGGCGATCGTCGTCGGATCCTTGAAGTTCGCCGGCGGCGGATTGAACCCGCGCGAGGCCGGCCCTTTGCCGTCGAACAGGCCATGGCAGGGCGAGCAGTAGGCGGCGTAGAGCCCTTTCCCCTGCATGACATTCTCCGGTGTATTGGGAACGGGATTCGACATGGCCGCAAATTCGCCTGGAGGCGCCGGGTGAACCGTGCGGTTCTCCGCGGGCGGCGCCGTGCTGGGCGCCGTGCTCGTATAGGTCTGCCAGCCCACCAGGAGCGGAAACAGCGCCAGCACCGCCAGGCGCGCCATCTTCATGGTGCCGTCCTGGCCATCCCCGCTGATGAAGCGGAAAATGGGGCCCAGGAACGACTCCATCGAGGTCCCGCTGAGTGTCATGAAGATCATGATTCCTGAAAACGTGAGCATGAGGTACAGCATGATCAGGCTGGCCGGGAGGGGCGCCGTGAACAACGGCATGACAAACTTGAGAAAGAGATAGAGGCCGACCATCAGGAGCGCTGGCTTCAGGTGTGTGCCGACTTTCATAGCGTCCTTCCTCGTTTAAGGGCTCAGTCCTGCCTTGCCTTCAACTAGTGTCCGTACGCCATGGCCACAAGGCCCGCGTCCGCTTTCATGACCGCCTTGCCCTTCGCCTTGCCCTTCGCCTTGCCCTTCGGCGAGGCGGGAGCCGGTGTCTTAACTGGCGCCGGCTGTCCCGGCATCGTGATTTCAGACGGACTGACCGTGATCGGCTCGCCGCTCATCTGCTGCAGGAACGCGATCACCGACAGGATCTCGTTGTTCGACAGACCGATCGGGTTCTTATTGATATGCGGCATCCGCGCCGGATAGTCCTTGGGCGGTCCTTCGTGCCGGTAGTCCAGATAGATATAGGCCTGGGGCTGCGTCAGGCTCTCATAGATAAACTCCCGCGAGAGCTTGGCGCCGATGCCTTTCAGATCGGGGCAGCGGGCCGATTCGCTGGGCCCGATGGAATGGCACAGGGCGCACTGGCCCTTGCTGAAAAAAATCTTCTGTCCGATCATCGCCATGTCGTTGGCGGTTTTGATGCTGGCCACGTCGAATTTTTCCTCGGCCGGCGGCAGCGAGGCCATCTGCGGGATGCTCAAGGCGATCAAGGAAAAGAGCCCCAGCACGATCATGACAAAGCCGATGACGCGGGGGAACCGCGATTGAATAAAGAGCAGAATCAGGACGCCCACGCCGATGACGCCGAGACCGATCAATTGCAGCAGTACGACTTCGCTCATAATCCTCCAAGAAAACGTTGGGCCCGTTCTGCCAGTTTGCCCGTTACAGGCTCAACAGGCGAACCGGCTCAACGGGCTTAACGCCCACTCCGTTCATCCAACTCGTGCGACCCGCCTGCCATGGCCGACATCGCGCCATGGCCCGCCTTGGCCTTGTCCCCCATGGTCGCCACCCAGAAGATAAAGGCGACGAGCATGCAGAAAATAAACGTGTTCAGCGACATGAAAGCCGCGGCATAGCCGAGCGCCGGCGAATAGGCGTATTCGGAGGAGTCCCGCATGACGCCATAAATATGCCAGTGCACCCGGGACGAGGATCGCGCATACCCCATCAAGGTCATCAGCAGGATGACCATGACCGCGTTCAGGACCAGCGCATAACCGGCCCGCGGCGGCATGCGCCCCCAGACCATTTCCGTGGTGGTCCTGGCGCTCTTGAGCAACAGCGCCGTCAACGGCGTGATCGTGAGCATCACGAACAGCACGATCAGCACCTGCGCGACCGAAAAGTAATTGATGCGGACGATGGCCGGGACAAAGTACCCCCAGACCCCCAACACAATCACGACGATGGCCGCCACCCCCAGCACGCCGCTCATGACCGCCCTGGCCAGCTTGGCCCAGGTGGCGGTCTCTTCCTTGCCGGCCCGCCAGTACATAATGAAGCTCATGAACGTCACCAGGATCATGAGATTGGCGACGGTCATCTTGGCCGACATGACCCCGAACACGCCCAGCAGCGGATGGTGCGTCCCACCTAATTTACGAGCTTCTTCGAGGCTCGCCACCAGCGAATGCGGCGTCATCCAGACCCCCAGGCACAGCAGCAGAATGACCAGCATCGCCAGGATCGGCTTCTTATATTTCGTCTCGGCCCCGGGGATCCGGTACGTGATGCCCATCCAGAAATAGTAATTCGCGCCCAGGAACAGCACGCCGATCAGCATGGCCTGGAGAATGAAGAGCCAGGAAAGGAAGCCGCCCATCAGCGTGATGCCCATCTGCTGGTTGTATTGGTAGATCTCGCGCATCAGCCAATAGCCGGCAAACGGCAGCGGCAACATCCCGAACACGCCGATGAAGTTGCCGACATAGCCCATCCAGTCGTAATGCTCGCGTTCTTCCGCCGATTTGGCCGACAGGTAACGGACCCCGGCGTAGGCGCCGCAAATGAAACCGCCCAGCACGACATTCGCAATCAGCCGATGGATATTGACCGGCCACCAGGTCGGATTCCAGGTCGCCGCCCAGGCGCGGGCCAGGCTCGATCCCTCCGCGATCACCACCGGGCTGGCCTGGAAGGTCGCCCAGGAGTTCGGCACCACCATGATGAAAAAGGCGAACACGTTGAGCAGGAACCCCAGGAACAGATGGAACACCTTCGCCCGGCCTTCCTGCATCGCATCCCAGCCGTACCAGTACAGATAGAGCGTGGCGGTCTCAAGGAGGAACATCACACAATAGAAGACAAACGACGGGAAAAAGATATCCGTCAGGTAGTTCATCAATTTGGGGTAGAAGCCGATCAACATGAACAGCAGGATTCCGCCGAAGAGCGCCGTCGTGGCGTACGACGAGGTCAGCAGCTTGGTGAACTCCTTGGCCAGCTTGTCATACCGCTTCTCGCCCGTTTTCCAGCCGACGATTTCGCACAGCCATGCGAAGATCGGGACCCCGAGCACGAACCCGGCCAGCAGCAGATGGATTTGGGCGATGACCCAGATGATGTTCCGGCTGCCGCCCAGTTGAGGGAAATCACGATAACTGACTTGCGCCGATGCGCCCGCCGCTTCTTCGGCCCATCCCGTGACAGGAAGCCCGAGCAGTCCCGCCAGCAACGCCAGCCCGGCGACAGACAGGCCCCATGCGTTCAGCCCGCCCAGGTCTCGTCCGTGTGATGCCTCGTGGTTCCTCATGACAGTCTCCTCAACCCTCACGCGCGTTAGGCTTTTTTCGCTTTTGCAGCCGCTTTTTTATCCGTTGCGGCGGGAGCCTTCCCCTTGCTCGTCTTGGCCTTCGCTTCAAGCGCCTGCACCGACGTTTCAGCCTGTGTCAGCACGCGTTCAGCCTTCTGCAGCACCTCGGTCGGCTTCAGGATCGGCGCGGCCTTCTTCTCATCCTTTATATACGACTCGTGCGGATGCGGTGTCGTCACGGGCATGACCGCCCACAGCAACAGCACCATCGCGACACCCACGGCCATGACCACCGTCAACATCAGCGGCTGATCAGCCGGCACCCGCATGAGATCCCATTGATGGACTCGCGCTTCATAGGGTGCCGTCGTCGGGCTCCCGGAATCGGCCTGCCGCTGCACCAGCTTGCCGAACAGGAACAGGCCTCCCAGCGTCAGCGCCAGCAGCACGACCGCCGAGACACTCCCCCAGGCTGTCAGCTCGATACTGATCCGCTCGGCAATCGGAATCGCCTTCAGCAGTTCAAGATCCAGAATCTTGCCCACGACTGCCTGGGAACCGGCGATCGTCTGGCGTTCAAGGAAACAAGCCAGCGATCCATAGGTGGCATAGAGCGCCGCGCCCTGCCACCAAAGGGTCAGCCCAAGCGAAGCCGGAGGCTCCACGCCCAACCGTTCCAGAAACACCGTCCGACCACTGAGGCCCACGGCCCAGATATCGACGGGAATGGAGAGTAGCAGGAGAAATGCCAGTCCTGGAAACTCCCACGGATGCTGGCCCATGGCGAGCAGCAGCAAGGCCAGGGCAATCTTGATCGGCACGCCGGTCCAGAACGCCGGCCACGCCACAGCCAGCCCCAACCTCACCGGTGACATCTGAGTCGGCTGATCCGTCATGCCAATTGAACCTTCGCGGCCTAGTCCAAAAATTCCCGGTTGATGATCGCCGACACCGTGAAAATCAGAATGGCAGCCATCACCGCGATCCATCCGATCAAGGCCACCGGCCGCTTGAAAATGTTGCGTTCGGGGCTTCGGTCAATGAACGGCAGCGCCGCAAGCAGCGCCATGAAGGCCCCCGGAATGGCGATCGCGCCGAGGAACTGGCCGAACTCTCCGGAGAATATCTTCAACCGCAGCAACTGGAAGAGAAAGAGGAAATACCACTCCGGTTCCGGATGGTACTCGCCGGGATCCGGCGTCGCTTCCTCGAGCAGGACGACCGGCTCGATGAACGCCAGGCTGCAGATGGTCGCGAACACCGCGGCCATCGCCACCATGTCCTTCCAGATCTGGCGCGGGAAGAAATAATCTGTCTTGGCCTTCAGCTCGGCCGGAGTCCCCTGGAACGGACCGGCCGGTCCGGCTTTCCGGAACAGGAAGATGTGCAGCCCCGCCAAACCCATCAGCATGGCAGGCAGAATCATCACGTGGATCACGAAGAACCGGCTGAGCGTCATTTGTCCGGGCGTGGCCCCGCCCTTGAGGAACCGGGCCATGAAGTCGCCGACGATCGGCGTCTTGTCCATGATCTCGACGCCGACGGTGGTGGCCCAGTAGGCCCGCTGGTCCCACGGCAACAGGTACCCCGTGAAACCAAATGCCATGACGATCCCGAACAGTGCCAGCCCGACCAGCCAGATCATTTCTCGTGGACTTTTGTAGGCGCCCCACAGAAAGACCTGCGACATGTGGGCGAACACCATGACCACCATGGCCGACGAGCCCCAGAAGTGATAGCTCAGCAGAAACCAGCCGTAATCCACTTCGTGAATGATGTACTGCGTGCTGGCGTAGGCGTGATCGGCGCTCGGCACGTAATAGAACATCAATAAAATACCGGTCACGGCCTGCATGATGAAGATGAACAACAGCACGGAGCCGAAGATGTAGGCCCATCGCGATCCGCCCGGCACCGGTTCGTTGAGCATCTTGGCCTGGAGAGTCTTCAGGCCGACCCGCTCGTCCACGAACGCGATGACTTTTTCTAATACGTTGGGTTGGCCGCTCATCAGACAATCCTGGTTTGCGCCTTGGTGCCGGCCTTGAATTCCATGTCGATGATTTCAACATTCCCGCCGGCATCCACGCGAATCGGCAACGTATCCAGGGGGCGCGGGGCCGGGCCGTCCAGCACCTTGCCGCTCGGCTCATAGATGCTGAGGTGGCAGGGACACAGGAAAATTTCCTTCCCCAGCTTCGGCACCTTCCGCCATTTGTAGCCGCAGCCAAGATGGGGGCATTTGCCGGAGAAGACGACGTAGGGAACATCTTTCTTGTTCGTCCAGACCAGGCGCCCGGTCTGGTCCCGGAACTCCATATCCTTGCCCCTGTATACTTCCTCCAGCACGGCCGGTGAGGCTTTCAAAATCCAGACATTCTTGTCTACCTCCGCTTCCGGCATGAAGGCTTCCTTGACCTTCTTCTTATACTTGAACTGCATCCCGACGTCGTCGGTCTTGATCCGATTGACGTTGCCGACCTTGAGCCACGCATTGTCGAACGGAGAGTACATCGGCTTCATGAGGTATTTCAGAACCGGGAAGGCGAGCGGCAGCGCGACCAGCGCTCCGATCACATGAGTCAGATTCATGAAAAAGGTCCGGCGAGGGACATTGCGCTCCAGCGTCGGCAGCGGCACCAGCACTTCCCCGGACTCGACATGCAGATGGTCTTCGAGGTGGGCGATTTCGACTTCGTGGGTCGTGACGTAGTCCTCGCGCTTGAGCGGAGGGAACTGCGCCAGTGCGTTGGACGCGGTTCGCAATTGCACCAGACCGTCCACGACCGATTGCACTTCCGACATCGGAATCTGACGCCCGCCGCCCCCGTTCCCACCCACCACGATATGGCTGACGTCATGGGAGAGCGGATCGACGATCACATGGGTGATTTCGCCGACCTCCCGGTCGGTGCACCGGACTTTTGACTTGAGCCTGGGCTGGTGCATGCTACTTCTTCTTGACCGGCTTAGGCGTATTGACCGCCGGATTCTTCAAGGTGGCCAGGAACGCCACGAGCGAGTCGACGTCCTTGTCCTCCATGAGCTCCTTGTATTTATCCGGCATCTTTTTCTTCTCGTACTCTTTCTCGAACCCTTCGGCCATCCAACTTCTCGGATCAAGAATCTTCTCTTTCATTTCCTCGGCCTTCATCAGGTTGCCGATGTTGTCCAACTCGGGTCCCCGCTTCTTGCCGCCCTTGCCCTCCAACTTGTGACAGTTGTAGCATTCCTGCAACTCCCACTGTTCCTTGCCCAAGGCGACAATATCGCCGGATGCCGGCGCGGCGCCTCCGGCCTTGGCTCCACCCGCTGCAGGCGCCGCCACTGTCGGCCCTCCGAGGGTCTGCAGCCGCTGCATGATGGCGCTGGCCTTCTCGTCCAGGGCCTTGGTGCGGGCCAGCAGTTCTTCGGCTTTGCCCTGTTCGGACGCTCTGCGCTTTGCTTCCAGCAGCTTGACGATCTTTCCCTTCTCGTCGTTCGGATCGTACTGAGGCCAGAGCGACGCTCCACCGATATAGACCACCGACAGCACCAGATAGAAAGCCAGGAGTGCCGCCACTGCCTTGATTCCGCCAAAAGTTGGAAGCGCCGGCGCATCCAACAAAATAAAGACCGCGGTCCCCAGCGTCGCATAGGCCAAGAACATGTAGCGGAAGATGGGAGGGAACCCGAGCGCCGTGGCGGCGCCGAAAAATACAGCACCAATGACAGCTCCGATGACCCCTTTCTTCACGACGCTCTTGATAAAACCCGGTTGCTCGCTCATGCCACTCCCCTTCTTCTATTCCCTATTAGATAGAGGACGGCCTGCATGACCTCGACTGCGCGCCCCATTGCACCCGCCCTACCCCGGCGCGCCAAGACGCGCCCTTTCCTCTGGCGAGCACCGCCCACTGCTGAAAAAATCTGATTGATTTTGCGTGCGCGGTGCGCGAGCAAGAAGGTCGTGCAGGCCACCGCCCTCATTTCGCCCCCGCTGGCGCCGGGCTGCCTTCGTGTGCGTGCGCTTTCGACTCGGACACACGCAACGTCAGGATGATGGCAAAGCTCACGATAATGTAAAATACCAATGTAATACCCGTAATCCACCAGGCCGAATAGGCCAGCGTCGGCGTAAACGACTCGGCGGTGAAATCCGGCACCAGATTGTAGGTGTGGTAATACTTGCGGAGCAACGACCGGACCGCGCCCATGAGTCCCATCGTCCAGATTGCGCTGAACGCCAGAAAGATGAGCACGAACTGTGAGGCGAAGTCGATCTTGCCCCAGACGATAGTGCCCTGCTTGATCGCGCGGTTATAGATGATGTAACTGACCACCGTGACGAAGACGAGGGTGATCGCAGCCGAGTTCTTTGCCGGCATCAGCGCCAGGAAGCTCCAATCGCCCGGCAACTCCAGTTCTTCGACCAATTTCGCGCCGGTTGCGACAAAGCCATGCGGCGTCATCCAAATGGCATTGCCCACGATCACCATCAAGAACGACACTTTGATCGCGGCGCGCGAAGACACCGTGAACGGGATAAACCGTCCAAAGACGACCGGCAGCAGCACCAGCGGCAGCAGCACGGCCAGCGACTTGGGATCAGGCACGGGATAGATCGTCCAGATGTAGGTCATGACGAACGGTAAGGCGATCATGACCAGCACGGCCAGAACAGAGATCCGCACACGCTCGACCCCTTCGATCCGCTTCATGCTTAACCATATATAGTAATTACTGGCCAGGAAGATCAGCCCGATCATGGCCCCCTGCATCTCGAAGAACATCGAGAGCTGGTCGGCCATCATATAGGGACAGATCGAGGCGTCATAGTCACAGAGCTCGTAGGCCAGCAGGTAGCCCATAAACGGCAGGAACAGCAGCGCGCCCACGCCGATGAGATTGCCGACGAAGCCCATCCAGTCGTAATAGGCCCGCTCGGAGTCGTCCTTCGCTCCCATATACATGTAGGCGGCGATCAACCCTGTGATAAAGCCGCCAAAGGTCACATTGCCCACCAACCGATGCAGGTTGAGCGGCAGCCAACTGTAGTTGAAGACCTTGTCCCAGAGCGTCGCGGTCTGGATGAATTCGACGATCGAGGCCCCTTCCGCTTTCGCCGGCGTGTTCATGAACGCCGTGGGGCCGTCGATCACAAAGAGCGTGACCGTGCCGATGATGTTCAGCAGCACGCCCAGTGCGATATGCCGCGCTTTCCTGTCCCCCTTCCACGCGTCCCAGGTATAGAAATACAGATAGAGGACGATGGTCTCGCCGATGAACAGCAAGGGATAGATGACGGCGAAGATCAGGAAGAAATGGTTGATCAGCCAGGTCGTGAATTGCGGATAGGTCGCCAGCAGCACGAAAATAAAGAGTCCGCCGGTCAGCGCGGTCATACTATAAAGAATGACCGTGACTTTAATGACCTCCTTGGCCAGCCGATCATACCGCGGATCCTGCTTTCGGTATCCCAGCCATTCCGAGATGACCACGAAGATCGGAGCACCGAGGATAAATGCAGCAAACAGGATATGGAGCTGGGCGACGATCCAGACCGCCGTCCGGTTCCCCGTATAGGGAAACTCGACGGTCGGAGCATTCGGCACCTGCGCATAGGCCGCGGTCCCGAACACCGCCAGAAGCCCGAACAGCATCAACAGACTACGCTGCCACGTTTTCATGGTTTTCGCCGCCCTCCTCCCTGCTTTGCGACCTACTTTTTCTTGCCGCCAGCCGGGGTCGCACCCTTTTTGGCGCCCTTCTTGGCATCCTTGGCATCAGCCGCTGGAGCTGCCGCCACGGACCCAACAGGCACCCACGCCTTCTTGCTCGCATCCCACTCCTGGCCCTTCAGCCCGAAATTGCGCTCGAACGCCACCAGCTTCCAACGGTCTTCTTCGGGCAGCTTGCTCTTCCAGGCCTTCATCTTGGTATTCGGCACGCCTTCAGAAATCCGCCAGAACCAGACCGAGTCCGAATAGAGCTTCATGCGGTCCGCCACGCGAAAATCGCGGGCCCCGGCCTTGACCGGCTTCCCGTCTTTCCCGTGGCAGCTCGCACAGTTCACATCGGGGTTGGTTTCCCCGATGAAGAGCTTGCGGCCTTCCTCAACAATCTTGTCGTCCGCCCACCAGCCGGCTGGCATATGCTTATCGGCATATTCCGCGGGAGGATCCGGCGGCGCCACGATCGGGCCTTCGCCACCCTCTCCGCAGCCCGACACCATCATCGCAAGGCCCGCAATCCCCACGAACAGCACTCCATGCATCCACGTCGTCAACTTCATCATGTTCCCCTTCTCCCTTTCTTCGGCACAAAGACCGACACTTTCCTGTATTCCATGTCAAAAAAAGACGCTTTCGCTTCAGGCTGCCCCTGAAACAAAAGCGCCCCAACCGTCCGCTTCGGGACTGCGTGATCGCCCATCCCTGCCCTACCCTTCAAAACCAACCCGACGAAATATGAAAAATGACTTGCGAATCCAGCAAACGAATAAATGAAATCCGGCTACCGCTTCCCGCT
>Ga0155970_112_pt1 | contig 13802 bp, 18 predicted proteins | sample RifCSPlowO2_02_FD_107624 | JGI IMG/M metagenome (GOLD analysis project Ga0155970, IMG submission 107624) | Nitrospirae bacterium RIFCSPLOWO2_02_FULL_62_14
CGACATCCATCGTAGCAGGCCTGCTCCTCTGTCTCGGATCGCTCTCTCCTCTGTCGGCTGCCGCAGCCGGCGAAGCGGAACTGGGCGACCTGCTGGTCAAAATGATTCAAGCCGGCCGGACCGTCATGGCGAAACATCAGGTGGAGATTAATAATCCGGACCTCACCGACAAGGGTTTTACCCCCGAAGTATTCGAAAAAGAGATCGCGCAAATATATCTCGAGAAAGCCAAGTACGATCTTTCGCAACCGCCCAAATCGTCCCATGACAAGCTCGTGCACGCGCTCCTGCAGGCCGGCAAGGACGTTGTCTCAGACCACCAGCCGGCGATCAACCGACCCGGGCTTGCATATAAGAACTTCATTCCTGCCGTGTGGGCACGCAAAACAGGCGAGAAGTTCGAGAAGGCCACCGGCGTGCGCCTGAAACTCACCAGCGCCAATTACCGCTACCAGGGCAACAAACCGGACGACTTCGAAGCCGAAGTGCTGAAGCTCTTCGAGGACAAGGAGTATCCGAAGGGAAAGGGCTATAGCCGCACGATGATGCAGGACGGGAAACCGGTTCTACGGATGATTGTCCCCGAATATGCCGGCAAGGCCTGCCTTTCCTGCCACGGCGAGCCGAAAGGCCAGCGGGATATTTCTGGAAATGGAAAAGAGGGGTGGGTCGAAGGAAGCCTAGCTGGCGCAATCAGCCTGACCATGTCGGTCAAGTAACGCACCTCTCATCGGCGATTCGTCTGACCGTCCCCGCTTCACGCTGATTTCATCCCCTCATCGGCGACAGGCTGCTGCAGCGCGGCACCGGCGGCCGGCGCAGCCGGCCTGGCTTTTCCTTCGGAAGGATGCAGCCCGTGCTTCCTGAGCAGTTTGTAAAAGTCCGCCCGGTATCGCCCCGCCATCAGTGATGCCCGCGAGATGTTCCCGCCTGAAAGCTCCAGGAGCTCCTTCAGGTATTTGCGCTCAAACTCCTCCCTGGCCTCGGTCAACGGCTTGATCGCGCCATCAGTCGCCCCGCTGCCGCCGGGCAGCAGGTCGGCGGTGATCATGTCCCGCGGAGACAGGATCACGGCCTTCTCGACGGCATGCTCCAGCTCGCGAACATTGCCCGGCCAATGGTACGTCATGAGCTTCTGCAAGGCGTCCGGCGTGAACCCCCGCACGATCTTGCCGGCACGCTCAATGCTCTGCCGGAGAAACAACTGCGCCAGGAGCGGAATGTCCTCGCGGCGGGCCCGCAGAGGAGGAACGGTCAGGGGAATCACCTGGATGCGATAGAAGAGGTCCTCGCGGAACGTGCCGGCCTTGACCGCCTGCGCGAGATCCTTGTTGGTGGCGGTGACGATGCGGACGTCCACCTTCACCGGCCTGGTCGCGCCGACCTCCAGCACTTCGCGCGTCTGCAGCGCGCGCAGAATTTTCACCTGCACCGCGGGCGGCATCTCGCCGATTTCGTCCAAAAACAGCGTGCCGCCGTCGGCGCTCTGGAACAGGCCCCGATGCGAGCTGACGGCGCCGGTAAAAGCGCCCTTCAGATGGCCGAACAATTCGCTTTCGAAAAGCGATTCGGGGATTGCGCCGCAGTTGACCGGGACGAACGGCCCTTGTGCCCGCTGGCTGTTGCAGTGAATGATCCGTGCGATGACTTCCTTGCCCGTACCGGTTTCGCCCGTCAGGCAGATCGTGGCGTCCGTATCGGCCACGCGCGCGACCTGCTGCAGCAGGGACTGCATGACCGGGCTCCGCGCCGCGACATGATCCAGCCCGTACAGCTCGGACACCAACTGTTTCAACCGTTGGATTTCCCGGCTCATGCGCGGCTGCGCAAGCGCCTTCTCGATCCACACGGCCAGATCCTGGTCCTCGAACGGCTTCGTCAGGTATCCCACGGCGCCTTTCCGCATCGCCTCGACCGCGCTGGGGATGCTGCCATGGGCGGTGAGAATCAGGACCGGGAGACCGGGATGCAGCGCCCGGACCTCCTCCATGACCGCCAGCCCGTCCCCTTCCGCGAGCCGCAAATCGGTGATGACCAGATCGAACCGCCGGAGTCTGGCTTCCTCCAACGCGGAATTCGCATCGGGGCAGGCCGTCACGGCAAAGCCCATGGCGGACAGACGCATCGTCAGGAGCTTCAGCAATCCCTGATCGTCGTCGACGATCAGCACCTGTTCTTTTTCCATCCGCTTCTCCTCTCGCCGCGTTCGCAGCCGCTCACTCGGCCGGCCGGCTCGGCTTGATCCGGTCTTTGACTTCCTGATCCACCCGCATGAGCGCATCAATCTGATTCGTCAACTCATCGATTTTTTTCTCGCGCTCCTTGAGTTGCCGCTTGAGTTCATGAACCGCCTGGCCATCCTCCTGCTTTCCGACGGCCGTCCGAACCGCCGCCTCGCGTTCGAGCACCTCGCGCACCACGCGCTCCGCCGCATGCAGGAGATCGGCATCGCGACCCGGGCCGCTCCGGTTTTCCTCCAGCAGGCGGATCCACAGCCGGCTGGACTCGGCATAGGGCCCCGACGGAGCAGCCGACGCAGCTGCCCTGAAATGCTTGACGGCCACCATTCGATCTTCATACAGCGCGGCCAGCGCCCGGACGTAATGGGCCCGGTCGCATGCGTGCACGGCGGGGCACGCCCGAACCTGCCGCTCCTGCTCGCGGGCAAACCCGCGCACAGCTTCGGCATCCTGCGGAGCCGTCCTGAACACGGCCGGAGTTGCCGCCGGCGGAGGCGCCGACAGGCAGGCCTGCAGCATCAGTCCCGCACACAGCACCGTGCCGAACCGGACCCGCGCATGCCGGCTCATGCGGCGGCATCCTGCTTGATGAGCGGCAGAACAAATTGCACCGTCGTCCCCTTCCCCTCCTGGCTGTCCACCCAGATGCGTCCCCGATGCGCTTCGACGATCTTTTCCGCAAGCGCCAATCCGATGCCGCTTCCGGCCACCTTCTGCGTGCCCTGCCGGCGGCCCTGGTAGAACCGGTTGAAGATGTGCGGCAGATCCTCCGGCGCAATGCCCGGCCCTTCATCCGATACCGCCACGCATATGGCGCCGGCCGCCGTATCCGGTCCGATTCTGACACGGACTGTTGCGCCCTGGGGGCTGAATTTGAGCGCGTTGGAGAGCAGGTTGTCGAGCACCTGCTCGATCCGCGCCGCATCCATCGGCACCCACACGCGGCTGCCGGGCGCGTCGACGACCACCGGAACCCGCTTGCTCTCCGCCAGCCATCGCACTTTCGTCACCGACCCGTCCGCCAGCCGCTTCAGATCCGCCGGCGCAATCCGGTAGTCCATCATGCCCGCTTCCATTTTCGACAGATCCAGCATCGTTGAAATCTGCTGGATGAGCCGCTGGCTGCTGTCCTGCATGATCACCAGCGCCTCGCGCTGCTGCGCCGTCAGCGGGCCGGGCACCTGATCCAGCAGCAACTGGATGCCTTCGCGCAGCGACGCCAGCGGCGCGCGCAACTCGTGCGAAATCTGCGAAAAGAATTCAGCCTTGAGATCGTCGAGCTCCTTGAGCGCACGTCCCATCCAATTGACCGTCTCCACGAGCTCCCGCAAATCCTGCGGAACGGTGTCCGGCATGATGGACGTCGCAAATTCCCCCCGGCCGATCATGCGGATGTGTTGCTGCAGCCGCCCCAACGGATGCAGGATGCTGTAGCTGGCGACGGCGGCCAGCATAATGGTCAGTAGAATCGAAACCAGCAACAACTCCTGCAGGACGGTTTCGGCCTGGGCGGTCCGGTCCCGCGATTCGGTCATGACGGCGCCGACCCGGACGTTGCAGAGGCTGATGTAGGCATCCAGCACATCCATGATTCTGCCGATCCGCGCATCGCGGCGGCTTGCATACTCCGCAGGCACAGGCGCGCCGGGCCCGGCGTTTCCTTGCGCCTGCTCCAGAACGGCTGCCCGGTAATCATGCTGCTCGCGGCCGACTCGTTCTAACAGCCGCCGCCCCTCCTCGGATTCTTCATGTGCCAGGACCGCCGACAACTTTTCCTGAAAATCATTCGCGTCCTGATCAAAATCCCGCAGCAGCGCTGCGTCCCGTACAATGAGATATTTTTTCTCGTTCCGCAGCTGGCTGGACATGCTGGCGATGAGCCGCCGGGACGATTCGATCGCCGGATAGTGCCGTGACACCAGCTCGCTGTTCAGCGCGGTCAATTGCCGCAGCTGAGTCAGCGCATAGATATTGACCCCCGCGACAACCAGCACGATCGCCAGCGATCCCAGAACAAGCCGCCAGAATAGCGATAGACGCACCATACCCAACCTTCTTTCCTGCTTTTCTTTAACTCCGCTTGGCTCGTTCATTCTCGTACTGTGAAGGGGTATCCATACACGCACATGAGAGTCTCATAAAATCAACAGGGTAGAGTATACTGTATCTTTTGATTGTATGCATTTTCCTTCATGCAATTTCTCATGAATCATCTCCACTGCAGTGAAAATATCCAATCATTTTAATAAGATAGACACGCCATCCCCACCCTGAACATAGGCATTGACCTTGCTCAGTTATCGCCATGAAGCGGAGCAATATCGCGTATGGGGAGATGGGCATCGTCAGCACCTTCCCGGGCATGAGAGGATCCATTCGATCCTGCAAAGGAAATGCCCTGACAGGCGTGATGGCCGGCCTGTTACTGGTGGCAAGCGCGCTGGCGCCGTCGGACTGGGCGCCTGCGACTGCGACGACCAGACCCATCGACGGAATCCTCGCAACGATTGATGCGCCCGCGCTATCCCTGCATATGCGCACCGATGCCGGCCGCCAGATGCATCTCACGGTCGCCAATGTGGATGCGATGCGGACGGTGCGCGCCGGCGACCACGTCCGTCTGGACCTCGACGAACACGACATTGTGGTGAACATTTATCGAACCGCGCCGGCCCCGCGTCCCATCCCGCACTCGAGGGGATGAGGCCGTGTCGTCGGCGCGAAGGAGGCAACACATGAAATGGATTATGATCAGTTTTTTTTCCGTGGTCATTCTCTTATCCATGCTGTTCACGGCCGGGTTTGAATTTCTCGATCTCGATGGGCCGACTTCGGCCGCTCAGACGATCTCCATGGGGGCACGATAACGGGACATCGCATCGACGGACGGCGTAAAGGAGATGCATCAGCCATGCTCTGCACGGAATGCAACGGCGCGGTGGTAACAAAAATCTTCGCGGATTTCAGGCCGGACCTGGGACGGGTGTGGTTCTGGGCGCTGCGATGCAGCCAATGCGGATACCTCATCGATGTCGGTCTCAGACGGGACTCGCAGGCCTGCATACCATCCTGCGACCACCCGTTGTGGAAGCTGAATCCGGGTAAATGAGGCACACAATGACGCTACTCGGACTCACCGCTCTGGGCCTGATGCTGATGGGAATCTTGACCTCGCAGCCGCCCCACTCCTCCATGCAGGACGCCGTACCTGTTCCCGTCTCATCCCCCGTACCGCAGGCACAGCCGGTGAACCTCCAGGCCGAGATGTCCGGCCCCATGTTCCATGGCACGGTCCACAGCATCGACCGTGTGACTCTGCGGGTGACGATCCGGACGGATTTTGGACGGGTCGTGCCGGTCACCGTGGACAGTTGCGACATGCTGCAATGGTTGCGGATCGGCGACCATGTCCGTCTCGACGTGGATGCGCAGGGCATCGTGCAGGCGCTGGAGAAAACAGGAGCCGTTCTCACCGCGGCACCGGGCGCGCCCGCTCCCTCCGCCTGGAAGCCCGGCCGATGTCCGGAGATATCGACATGACGCTGAGTCTTGAAAACTTCATCGCCGCCGGCCTGTTCGCCTGGCTCGTCGTCAGCATGGTTCTGATCGGCCTGGAAATCTGGTAGACGCACCATCGCCGTCGCATACAGTCACCCCGACCTGTATTGACACCCCCGCGCGCCTTTGTTAGTCTCGCGACCCCTGGCACCCTACTGACATGTCGGAGGTCGCGTGGTCCGGCGCATGGCACGACGCATCCCCGTATCGCCGATGCTGTTTCTACTGATTCCCCTCCTCACCTCATGCATCGTCGGCAGTCACCCGGCCGGCATCGCCAGCTCCAGTTCCCCCGTTGGTCCCAACTACACCGTCCTCGGCCCCGCTGAAGAATCCTCCTGCTACTACCGGATACTGATCCTTCCCCTCGGCGGGAAAGACGCGACGGATCAGCTCATCGCCCGGGCCGTAAAAGAAAAAGGCGGCGATGCGCTGGTAGGCGTCACCGTGGAGTTGCGAAGCTCCACATTCGTACTCCCCCTTGCCGGGAAGGAATGCACGATCGTCAAGGGGCTGGTCGTCAAGAGCATCCGATGAACCACTTTTTCAATTATGGCCGGATACGGTCAACAGGGCTGCAGACCTGCAGGCTGATCGCTGTCAGCCTGAGCATCGGTCTTCTCTCAACCGCCTGCACGACTCCCGGCGCGGTCGCGCCCTCAACGATGCCGTCCACCGGGAAATATGTAGAACTTGGACCGCTCGAAGAATCGGAATCCTGCGGCTACCTCTTTTTCTTGCTGCCTGTCGGATCGCCCGATCACATTTCGGACATGATCGACGCCCTGGTCAAAAGCCGCGGCGGTGACGCCCTAATCGATGTCACCTCCAGTTCATCGACGTCCTGGTTCCTCCTGGGCGGCAGCAATTGCGTCCAGGTCAAAGGCAAAGTGGTCAAGTTCTCGAAGTAACCGCGCACTGGAAACAGGCCGTGGCATCCTCGCTCGCACGACGAATCCTCATCAACGGCGCCCTCCTCTCCGGTTTTGCGCTCGCAACCTCCTGCACGCCGGCTATTGCGCCGCCGAACCTGACGGTTCCGGTCAGGGAGCAGGAGGTGCCGATTGTTGTGGCCGTCGGCCCCCTCGACGCGACCAAGGTCACCTACGAGGGAAGGCCTGTCGGAAACGATCTCGATCAATCCCTGCAAACGGTCGTCCGCGACATGCTCCACCGCACGAACGTTCTGAAAGACGTCATCGTGCTGGACATACCGGTGAAAGCCGGGGGAAAGCTGGATCCCGAGCAGGTGCTGTCCGCAGCCCGCTCGCAACGCGCGGACGTGCTCCTCGTTGGTGAGGTCAAGGAATTCCAGGCCGACTCCAGGAGCGCCTTCGGCTCCGAATTTAAAGTCGCGCTCCGGCTCCAGGTGCAGCTCTTCAATGTTCACACCGGCGGGTTGGTATGGAAACGAACCGAGCACGTCACCGTCCAGAAAGCCGGCGAATTGGACCAGATCGTCCTGCACGTGGCGATGCCGTCGTTGAATGCCGGTTTGTTGCCGCCGCTGGTGGATTACATTCAGACCGACTACGCCGCGCTGCAACGCACGCCGGCGAAGTCTGCCACGGCGGACGCGTCTTCGACCCTTTTCGGCGGGGCCGAGCTTGCCAGGATCGATGCGGATCTGGCCCCCCCAGCCTCCACCGTCAAGCCGAAAGACCACGCCTATGCGGTCATCGTCGGCGTGGAGGACTATCGCGATCTCCCGACGGTGGATTACGCCAAACGCGACGCCGAAATGGTGAGAGCCTATCTCACCAAGTCCCTCGGGTACCGGGAACAGAACATCGTCATGCTGCTCAACGACCGCGTGACCAGGTCCGACCTCGAAGCCCGTTTCGAAAAATGGCTGCCCAGGCAGGTCGGCGAAAATAAGGATGCTGAAGTGTTCGTCTATTACGGAGGCCACGGCGCGCCCGACCCGAACACCAACCAGGCATTCCTCGTCCCGTACAACGGCGATCCCGCGTATCTGGAGACCTCCGCCTACCCGCTCTCGCGCTTGTATGAAACACTGGGCAAGCTGCCGGCGAAGACCATCACGGTGGTGATGGATTCCTGTTTTTCCGGCGCCGGCGGGCGTTCCGTGATTCAAAAGGGCGCGCGGCCCATGCTGATCAAGGTTGAAAATCCGCTCATGGCGGCCCAGAACATGGTGGTGATTTCTGCCGCCGCCGGCAACCAGATCAGCAACGCCCTGCCGGAAAAACGGCACGGCCTGTTCACCTATTACTTTTTAAAGGGCCTGCAGGGCGAGGCGGACGCCAACAAGGACGGCGGCGTGGATGTCGAGGAACTCTATGCGTACTTGAGACCCCAAGTCGAAACGGAAGCCCGCAGGATGAACGCGGAGCAATCCCCCCAACTGCTGCCGGGGGTGGACCTGCTCGGCGAACGGGCGAAGCTGAAGCTGATCGAGTTGAAGAAATAACGGCTTTCACGCAACCTACCGTCGCCCGTTACGACTTACTTAAGACTCCCAAACCTTCTTCTTGCTCCTCGCCGAAAATTCCGCCTTATTCCGGACACAGATGTACGTCCGTCGGGCTGACCGTTCCTGCCTGCTCAGACGCTGCGGGGTGGCATGCCCTGAGCGAAATTCGCCGGAGGAACGGGGTGCCCATCGAGACTTTGCCAGGAAGGAAAGCGGAAACTGACCGAGTCCGCGAGGGAATTTCCGAAGGGTGCGCGACGCGAGGAATAACGAGCGTCACGTTTGCGCACGCCGCCGAGATGGTGAGGCGGCCGGGGCTATTCCGCCTGGCAAAGTCCGAAAGGGCCGTTCCGGGAGGCGTTGAAGCGGAGGGGCATGCCACCCCACCGTCTTCTTATTCAGACTGCTTCGCCCTGACACCGGAGCAGATATTCATTCGTCAGCCGTATTCTGGTCGCTCAGGCCTCGGCCTTTTTCGTGTCTGGTCCAGCGGAACCGCCGGTCTTTTCACCGACCGGCTCGGCCGATTCGCCTTCCGGCTGCGCGGGCTCGGGCTCCTCGAACCAGGCCACCAGCATCTCATCCCACCAGGTTTCGTCCACCCCGGAGCCCGGGTCGACACCCAAACTCGCCACATGCTCTTTCGTGACCGCAGCGCCGACGGCCGCGGGATTGAACTTGGCCCGCTCGATCACTTCCTTTGTGGCAAAGCCGCCGACAATCCAGGAGTCCGGATCGGCACGACGGGACTTGTAGGCCTTCAGGCTGTGCTTGAGATAGAGAAACACTGCGCGCTGCGCCTCATCACCGACCCCCGCTGCCGGGAGGCTCAGGGTCTTTTCGATCTTCTTGCGCCAATGCCGGTCGTCATACCGCGACGTCAGCAATTGCAGCAATCGTTTCCCCTGCTCAGCATCAAGCGCCATCAGAGTTCTCCGTCAGTAGTGCCTCGTCGAGGCCGACCGTATCCGTCAATCCGCCGCGCTCCAGCATTTCCCGGCAGGCACGATGCCGCGCGGCTGGCACATACACAAACAATCCCGTGTGATCGCCAGGCCGCATCATCGACGTGGACGCAAACGGCTCAAGGCTCAGCGCGTAATCAACGCCATGTTCGGTCAAGGTACGCTCCACCTTCCCCGCATCCACCGTATTGCCGGCAATATACACGAGTTCCAGGGACATCCCGGATAATTCTGCTTCTGTTCGTCTCGCCATAACCTGCTCACCGGCCGTACTTGGCTGTGAAGGATGCCTTTCCTAACGCATTCTGGTTCAAATAGAAACCGGCCATCGCGCCCGACGCCTCTTTCTTGAGCGGAAGCTGATCCACTTTCAGAGCATACACTGTGAAAATATACCGATGCGGCTTATCGCCTTGAGGAGGACAGGGACCGCCATAACCCTGCTGACCGTAATCAGTCATGCTCTGCATGCTGCCCTGAGGCGCACGGCTGCTGGCCACTGGATAATTGCCAGCGCCAGCCGAAAGCGAGGTGACACTTGGAGGAATGTTGAAGATAACCCAGTGCCACCAGCCGCTTCCTGTCGGCGCGTCAGGATCATAGACCGTCACGGCAAAACTTTTGGTTTCCTTCGGTGCCTGCTCCCACCGTAACTCCGGTGACACATTGCGGCCGCTGCATCCGAAACCGCTATAGACGTGCTCATTGCCGATGATGCCCTGATCCTTAATCGTGGGACTCGTCACCCGAAAATCGGCCGCGAAGCTCACGCCAGGCAGCACCAACATCGCCAGAAAAACCCAGCTCCATGCATGACGCATAGCGTGTCCCCTCCTTGTCATCTTAGTTCCCCGCGGCGTATGCCATCGCGGGACAGCTCGCGCGCGCAGACCGCAGCCCGGCGCCCGCCTTCGCAGGCAGACGAATTTCATCCGCGCTTCTGATACGTCCCCAACAACTGCGCCTCGCCGATGACGTGGCCCTTCATTGCCTCTTCGAGCTTTGCCTTGGTCGGCTGCTTCAGGTCCGGCAACACGGTGTCCAGCGCGTAGAGCTTATGGAAGTAGCGGTGGCGGCCAATCGGCGGGCACGGTCCGCCATAGCCGGTTCGCTTCCAGTCATTCACGCCTTCCTTCGTTCCGGCGGGCAGCGCCTTCACGCCTTCCGGCAGGCCGCCATTCGTGGCCGGCAAGTTATAGAGAATCCAGTGCACCCAGGTCATTTTCGGCGCGGCCGGGTCCGGGGCGTCCGGGTCATCGACAATCAGCGCCAGGCTCTTGGTGCCCGCCGGGAGGTCCGTCCACGCCAGCGGCGGCGAAACGTCCTTGCCCTCGCAGGTGTACAACGCGGGAATCGCGCTCTGGTTGCTGAACGCCGTCGAGCTGATGCGCATGGTGCCCTCCTCGCGAGCCAAGGCGGCCGCTACGGTAATGGCGGCTAGGAGTGCCGCTGCTATCAATGCGTTGTGACTTTGTCGAACCATATCGCCACCCCTCGATAGCCAAAAAGAATCTCCGGCCATTCGCTATAAGCCATCTGCTATTCGCTCTTGTCGCCGTGTCAGTCGCCCGCGATCGTCATCTCGCTGATTTGAATCGTCGGGCTGGCAATGCGGCCGCGAAATTCCAAATCGTTTCCCACCGTCTCAATAGTGAGAAACATCCGCTTCAGATTGCCGGCAATCGTAATCTCCTCGACCGGATAGGCCAGCTCGCCGTTTTCAATCCAGAACCCGGCAGCCCCGCGCGAATAGTCGCCCGTCACCATGTTGATGCCGAAGCCGATCAGTTCCGTCACATACAGACCGCGCTTGACGGACCGGATCATGTCCGCCGGTGTGGCGGTGCCGGGCACGAGAAAAAAATTCGTCGGCCCGGAGGACGGGCTTTCTCCCACGCTGCGGGAGGCATTGCCCGTAGATGCCAGCCCCAGTTTCTTTCCCGAGTAGGTATCCAGCAGATAACTTTTCAGCACGCCACGCTCGATCACCGGCGTCTTGCGCGTCGGCAGACCCTCGCCATCGAAGGGGCGCGACCCGAATCCGCGGGGCATCCGGCCATCGTCGTAGACCGTCACCGCCTCGGGTGCGATGGCCTGTCCCAACTGGCCGATCAAAAACGAGGCGCCCTTGTACAGGGCATAGCCCGAGAGCGCACCGCAGAGGTTGCCGAGGAGGCTGCCGGCCATTTCCTGATCGAAAATCACCGGCGCCTTGCACGTCGGCACCTTGCGCGCACCGAGCCGGCGCAATGTTCTCCGGGCAGCTTCGCTGCCGACCGACTCCGGACTGTCCAGCCGGGCATAGGCCCGTTGAATCGCATACCATGAATCCCGCTGCATGCCGCCTGTCGAAGGATCGGTCGCCACGGGCGAGACCGACATGGAAAAACTCGAGCTGCGGTAGTCCCCGACAAACCCATGGCTGTTGGCCAGCACGACCCGCCCGTCGGACGAGTTGAAATCCGCCCCCTCGGAATTGCTCACGCGCGGGTCGGCGCTGAGCGCCGCGGCTTCGGCCCGCTTGGCCAAAGCAATGTGCTCGTCCGTGCTCAGATCCGTCGCATCAAAGAGGTCCAAATCCGGGCAGTCCCCGGCGTACGCATCACCTGCCGGCAATCCGGAAACGGGATCCTCCGCCACGGCCTTCGCCAGCGAACAGGTATCGGCCACCAGTTGATCGAGCGACGACTTTGAGAAATCCGACGTCGAGCTGCTGGCGGATCGCTTCCCGAAAAACACGCGCAGCCCCAGACGCTTCTCCCGTGCTTTCGTCAGCCGGTCCACTGCGGACAACCGGACCTGCACCGACAGGTTCCGGCCGTCCACCACGATGACATCGGCCTCGGTGGCGCCGCACTGCCTAGCCTTTCCCAGCACATCCACGGCAAGCTGCGAATAGTCCTGAACTGCCGGCAGGGTGGTATTCATCCCCTGGTCCCGCCCACTGTGATCTGGTCAATCCTGATTGTGGGCAACCCGACTCCCACCGGCACGGACTGCCCGTCTTTTCCGCAGGTCCCGATACCCTCATCCAGCTTCAAGTCATGCCCGACCATGGACACTTTGGTCAGCACCTCGGGACCGCTGCCGATCAGCGTGGCGCCCTTGACCGGCTTCGTGATCCGCCCGTCTTCGATCAGGTAGGCTTCGCTGGCCGAGAACACGAACTTGCCATTGGTAATATCCACCTGCCCGCCGCCGAAGGAAACGGCATAGAGGCCGCTGTTTACCGAGCGAATGATATCTTGGGGGTCCGATTCGCCGGCCAGCATGAACGTGTTGGTCATGCGCGGGAGCGGAATGCTCTGGAAGCTTTCCCGCCGGCCGTTCCCGGTCAACGGAATGCCCATCAGCCGCGCGTTCAGCTTGTCCGTAATGTAGCCGCGCAGGATGCCCTTCTCGATCAGGACCGTCCGGCTGGTCGGCGTCCCCTCGTCGTCCATATTGAGCGACCCGCGCCGGAACGGCAGCGTCCCGTCGTCCACGATCGTGCAGGCCTCCGAGGCCACGCGCTTGCCGAGCAGACTGGAAAATGCCGACGTTTTGCGCCGGTTGAAATCCGCCTCCAACCCGTGCCCGATCGCTTCGTGCAGCAGAATGCCCGGCCATCCGCCCCCCAGCACCACCGGCATGACGCCGGCCGGGGCATCCACGGCGCTGAGATTCAGAATCGCCTGCCTGGCCGCCTCCCGCGCATAGTGCTTGTAGCGATCCTGTTCATGATAGTAGGCGAACGCCATCCTGCCGCCTCCGCCGAACGTGCCCATCTGGCGATTCCCGTTCTCTTCGGCAATGCAGGTGACTTGTAGTCGGGACAGAGGCTGGACGTCCCCGACCATCCGGCCGTCCGTCGTGGCCACCATGACGATCTTGTATTCCGTATTGAAGGAGGCCATCACGTTTTTGATGCGAGGGTCATAGCGGCGGGCTTCGGCATCGATAAGATTGAGCAGGTCCACGCGTTCAGCCGTCGCGACCTCCGAAATCGGCGTCTGCGCCGGGTACAGATCGCGGACCGGCTTCACGCAGTGCGTCACTGGAACCGGCTGCCCGCCTTGCGGCGACTGCGCGATGTAGCGGGCCGTGCCGGCGGCGATTTCCAGGTCACGCTTGGTCAGCTCATCCGAATAGGCAAACCCGGTTTTCTCGCCGGCCGTCGCCCGGACACCGGCGCCCTGCGAGACGCTCTTGACCGCGCGCTTGACGATCCCTTCCTCCATGGACACGGATTCGGACAGGCAGGACTCGAAGTACAGATCGGCATAGTCCACGTCCCGAACCTTGACGACTCCCAGCGTGTGCTGGACTTCCTGTTCAGTGAGGCCGAATTGGGTCAAATCAGTGTTCGGTTGGGCCGGCATCGTGCTCCTTCAGACTTCACAGCGCGAGGGAGTATAACTGATTCCTTTTCAGCCGCGCAACGCACCAGACCGCGTGGAACCCTCTGCTTTTACTGGCAAATACCGTTGACTTTTTTCACCCTGCCGACTAGACTATGGCTACCTTCCATGCAGGTCTTCCAAACAAATTTTTTCAGCGGAAAGGACGGTCGGCGGTAGTGAACAAGGACGCGACGGCGAAGACCGACCACCTGTCAGAATC
>Ga0155970_124_pt1 | contig 13449 bp, 9 predicted proteins | sample RifCSPlowO2_02_FD_107624 | JGI IMG/M metagenome (GOLD analysis project Ga0155970, IMG submission 107624) | Nitrospirae bacterium RIFCSPLOWO2_02_FULL_62_14
CGTCAAGGTCTTGGGATTGTGGGAACTTGCGAAATATTCCGCCCGCCTCATACAGCCCTCCCTTCCCGGCCCATCCTGATAGGACTGAACAGGCAATCAGGATGCCATTCTTGTGGGAACCGTTACCGCGCAGATCCGCCGGATTCTGCGGGGATAAGGGCTGCGTGCGCCGGCTCGATTTCCACAGGATCGTTCCGCCGTAGCAAAATGGGGCATCTGTCTCCTGGATGCTGCCCTGAAATGCGACATGGAACAACGCCCTTCACGATCGCTGACACCGCCGATCCCTGCGACCGCAGTGTTCCCAGATACTTTGGTTTGTGCGGGGGATGGTACGTCACTTGCGTGATCTGTTGCGGGGAGGCCAGGCTTCCTGGAGGCGAGGTCTGTGTTCGGCGTGGACAAGGTCGTCAATCAACTCGAGATGCACTGAGCGCGCCGCCGGTTCGGTGACCGGCGGTCGACCAAGAAGAAAGGAAGGCAGAGATGGCAACGAAAAAGAGCAGGAAGAAGCAACCGTCAAAACGACCGGCCAGGAAGACGGCCGTCGTCAGGCCGAGCACGGGGTTCGAGCGGCTCATGGTCGCCCGGTTCATGGAGAAGGACGTCCAGTCAGCTCATGAAACCACCAAGGCGAACGTGATCGCGTCCATGATGATCGAAGGGTTCGGCTCCGTGCCGATCGTGGACAACCGGCAGCGCCTGATCGGGCTCGTCAGCGAATACGATCTCCTGGTGTCGCTCAAGCGGGGCCACAAGTGGAGCGACGTCACCGCCAGGGACATCATGGCTCCGAATCCCTATTCGATCCGGCCGGAGACGAATGTGGCGACGCTGGTCCACGTGCTGCTGAAAAGCGACCTGATCCGCGCCCCCGTGGTGGACAAGGACGGCACGCTGGTGGGGATCGTCGCGCGGCGGGACATCCTGCGGGCCTACCTGAATTACGGCGCCGACAATCTGATACCGTGAGCCGCGGGAACCGGGCGCCGAACAGGGGCACGACCATGCGACAGACGGAATTGTTGACCAAAGCCATTGACCCGAAGAGTCTGACTGCGGGGCAACTGATGGAAGATGCCCCGCTGACGTGCGGCCCGCGCACGGACGGACTGGCCATCGCCCGCCTGATGACCGAGCGGAGGATCGGCAGCTTGCCGGTGGTGGATGAGGAACGGACCCTCGTCGGCCTGGTCACCGAACACGATCTCCTTCAGGCCATGAGCGAGGGGCGGGATCTGCGAAAGATCGCCGCGGCCGACATCATGACGCCGTCGGTCTTGACCGTGACCGAAGAGCGATCGCTGGGAGAGCTGGCCACGCTCTTTCAGGATCGCTATTTGACCCGCGTGCCCGTGGTCCGAGGAGGGAAACTCGTCGGCGTCGTCGCCCGTCGGGACCTGCTGTTCGGGTATGTCAGGGCTCTGCGTTACTGGACGTGAGCGCGAAGCCGTGGACGGAGAAGGAGGGGCAGCCTTGTCGATACGAAGGGAGTCGTCTATACTGATGCGCATGCAATCTACGACGAGCAATGCACCCCGTCTGCTCGCGGCAACGGTGATGGCCGCGTTGTTCTCGTGCCAGGTGATCGGGAGTATGTGCATGGTGCCGCAGGCGGCTGATGCATCGGCTGCCATTCGCGGCGCCCATGTCGCGCACGTGATGGGTGAAGTTGGAATGTGCCATGATTCCATCCCTTCGTCTCAGAAATCGAAGGAGGCCTCCGATTCATCCCTGCTACCCCGGCCGGAGTCCTGCAGCGTGAACCTCACGCCGACAGGCGCGCCGCTGTTGCTATCGTCGGCACGCCTTCTCCAGACATCAGATCCACCGCTCTACGCGCGCCTATCTACGTTCCGCATCTGAACCTTCCCGTGCTTCCTTCGCGAGGTCGTTGACTCACTGAGTCGATGACCTGTCGTCTGTTTGTTTTCCCAGGAGGTGTCTTATGAAGAGGAATTGCCGGCTGAAGACCGCGTGGTCAGGCTTGGCCGTCGCATTTATCTTGCTCAGCGCTCCATCAGTGAGCGCAGCGGAGGAACCGAGACTTTCTTTGGAGAGTCTCATCGAGGAGGTGACCCGCAGCAACCCGGAAATCAAGGCGGCCCGTGAGCGTTGGGAAGCGTCGAAAGCGGTGGTGCCCCAGGTCCAGACGCTGCCCGACCCGAAGCTCCAATTCGGTTATCAACGGATGCCGATGACGGACCCGCTCCAGGGCGCGCTGTATGGGTTCGGGCAGGAGGTGCCGTTTCCCGGCAAGCTGCGGCTTCGCGGCGAGGTCGCCACGCGACAGGCCGATCGATTGGAGCAGGAATATCTTGCCACAGGACTCCGTCTCATTGCTCGACTCAAGGAGGCCTACTTCGATCTGCATTTTGTCTACAAGGCCATTGAGGTGGTTGAGAAAAACAAGTTGCTCCTGATCCAGTTCGAGAAAACGGCCAAGGCCCGCTACGCCGTCGGGCAGGCAGCCCAGCAGGATGTGTTCAGGGCTCAACTGGAAATCTCGAGAGTCCTGGACAGGTTGGCCGTGCTGGAGCAGCAGAAGGAAAGCCTCCATGCAGCAATCAACCGACTTCTGAACCGCCCGCCCGCAGGCCCCCTTGGAACTCCGAAAGAGATCCACGTGCCTCTCCTGACCCAGTCGCTGCCCGAGTTGAGCCGGCGAGCCGAAGAGTTTTCACCCATTTTGGAGGCTTCGAGCAAAGGTATCGAACGAAGCGAGCAATCGGTGTCTCTCGCGAAGCGCGAATACTACCCGGATTTCGACCTCAACGCGCTCGGGACCCGGAACGACCGCATCAACGACAACGGCTACCAGGTGATGCTCGGAATAAAAATCCCGCTCTTCTATGAAACGAAGCAGCGGCAGGGCGTGAAGGAGGCCCTGGCCGGCCTTGCCGGTGCGCGAGAGGAGTTTACCGCCACCCGGCAGGAGGTGCTGTTCCGGGTGAAGGATGCGTTCGTGCACACTCAGCGTGCGGAACGGCTGATCACGATCTTGCGCGACGCAATCATCCCTCAGGCCACGCTCGCGCTCCAGTCTGCACAGGCAAGCTATGGGGTTGCCAAAGTTGACTTTCTCACCCTGTTGAACAGCCTGCTGACCCTTCAGGAGAGCGAGTTGGAAATGCATGGTGAGATGGTGGCGCACGAGAAGGCGGTGGCGAGGTTAGAGGAACTCACGGGGGGGTCGCTGACCGGTCCAAAGAAGGAGAGGAAGTCCGTCCCATGACAAGGCGTACGGCCGCCGGCCTGGTCGTGCTCGTTGCCGCGGGGCTGGCAGTGGCTCTGTGGCTGATGAACCAGTCCGCCGTGTTTCCACCCGGCGAGACGGAACAGGCCATGCCCGGCATGCCGGGTATGACGATGAAGCAGAAGGCCAAGCCCATGGAGGCGGGTCCCGGCAAGGCCACGCCGGCCATGCCTGGGACTGATCCGAATACCATCGTCATAGCTCCCGAACGGCTGCAGACGATCGGGGTCAAGTTCGAACCTGCCGCTCGCCGCGTCCTTGAGAAAGTGATCAGGACAGTCGGGCGGGTCGAGGTGGATGAACGCCGCCTCGCCCGGGTCAACATTAAATTTCATGGGTGGATCGAAGAACTCCATGTGAGCGCAGTCGGCGATCATGTCCGGAAGGGACAAGTCCTGTTCACGATCTACAGCCCCGATCTGGTCGCGACGCAAGAGGAGTACCTGCTGTCGTTACGCAGTTACAAGGAGTTGGGGGGCAGCGAGTTTCCGGAAGTGGCCCGAGGGGCGAAGGATTTGTTGGATGCGACACGTCGACGATTCAGTCTGTGGGACATCACGGACGACCACGTCCGGGACCTGGAGAGGACCGGGCAGGTCTTGAAAACGCTGCCGATTCATTCACCCATCACAGGGACGGTCATTCAGAGGAAGGCGTTCGCCGGTTCGCATGTGGATCCGGGCGAGGAGCTTTACACGATCGCCGATCTCTCCCGGATCTGGGTTATGGCCGACATCTACGAATACGAGTTGCCATCAATCAAGATAGGGCAGGGCGCCGACGTGACCCTCTCGTATGATCCCAAGGTCGCCCTCCATGGCCACGTCGAGTTCATCTACCCCACCATGGACCCCAAAACCAGGACGGCGAAGGTGCGTTTCGTGCTCGACAATCCGAATGAAAAGCTCAAGCCCGACATGTATGCGAACGTCGGGCTCAAGGTCGGGATGGGAACCCACCTCGCGATTCCCAGAGACGCGGTACTGGAGTCAGGTGAGCGCCAGATCGTCTTCATTCACCGCGGTGGCGGGAAACTGGAATGGAGGCAGGTGAAGCTCGGCGCACGCGTGGAGGACTGGGTCGAAGTGACGGAGGGGTTGAGCGAAGGCGAGCACGTCGTGACCTCGGCGAACTTTCTGATCGACTCGGAAAGTCAGTTGAGATCCGCCATCGACAGCATGGGCGGGATGGGAATGAAATAGAAAGACCGTTGGGTCCGTTTGGCCTGTTGAGCCCGTTGGTTCCGTAACGGACCGAACGGTCCAAACAAGCTAAACAGGCTTAACCGGCCCAACGGGCATAACGGGCTAGCGGGCCTAACAGGCTAAACAGGCCTAACTGGCGCAACTAGCCTAACGGTTTGCACATGGTTGAACGCATCATCGAATTCAGCGCGAAGAACCGGTTCTTCGTCCTGCTGCTGGTCTTCTCGGCTGCCATGGCCGGGTTGTGGGCCGTGCGCCAGACGCCGGTGGACGCGCTGCCCGACCTCTCGGATACGCAGGTCATTGTATATACGAAATGGCCGGGCCGCTCGCCGGACCTCGTGGAAGACCAGATTACCTACCCGGTCGTCACGGCCTTGCTCTCCGCCCCAAACGTCACCGTGGTGCGGGGGCTCTCGGACTTCGGGTTCTCCTATGTGTATGTGCTGTTCAAGGACGGCACGGACATCTACTGGGCGAGATCCCGCGTGCTCGAATACCTGAGCCAGCTCGAGGGGCGGTTGCCGGAGGGCGTCAATCCTCAGCTCGGCCCGGACGCCACCGGGGTCGGATGGGTGTTTCAATACGCGCTGGTCGACGAGACGGGGCAGCACGACCTGGCCTCGCTGCGGAGCTTCCAGGACTGGTACTTGCGGTACTGGCTGCGGAGCGTGGAGGGGGTCGCCGAGGTCGCGAGCCTGGGCGGCTTCGTCCGGCAATACCAGGTCAATCTCGATCCGACGAAGGTCCTCGCCTACAAGCTGTCCCTGCCCGCTATCACCGAACAGATCCACATGAGCAATAACGATGTCGGCGGCCGCGTGGTGGAGTTCTCCGGCATCGAGTACATGGTCCGTGGGCGGGGGTACATCAAATCGGTTGCTGATATCGAGAAGATCGCAGTCGGGGTGAACGAGAACGGCACGCCCATCCTGCTGCGCGACGTCGCGACGGTCCGTCTCGGGCCGGACATGCGCCGCGGGCTGGCCGAGCTGGACGGCCAGGGAGAGGTCGCGGGCGGGATCGTGGTCATGCGCTTCGGCGAGAACGCGCTGTCCGTCATCGAGCGGGTCAAGGCGAAACTCAAGGAACTGGAGCCTTCCTTTCCAAAAGGCGTGAAGGTCGTCACGACCTATGACCGGAGCGGGTTGATCGAGGAGTCCATCGAGACGGCCTACGAGAGCCTCGCCGAGGAACTGATCGTGACCGGCGCCCTGATCCTGCTGTTCCTGCTGCACGTGCGCTCCGCGGCCGTGCCGATCCTGACCCTGCCGCTGGCCGTGCTCATCGCATTCGTGCCCATGTACCTGCTGGGCATCGGCGTCCACATCATGTCGTTGGGCGGCATCATCGTGGCCGTCGGGGACATGGTGGATGCGGCGATCATCATGGTGGACAACGCGCACAAGCGGCTCGAGGAGTGGGAGCAGGAGGGAAAACGGGGTGACCGCTTGCAGGTCTTGATCGATTCGGCGAAGGAGGTCGGACCGGCCACGTTCGCCTCCGTGCTGGTGATCGCCATTTCCTTCATTCCGATTTTCACGCTTCAGGATCAGGAAGGCCGGCTGTTCCGTCCGCTGGCCTGGACCAACAATCTCGCCATCGCGGCCTGCGCGGTGCTCGCGATCACCTTCGTGCCGGCGGTGCTCCCGGGCGCCATGCGGGGCCGGATCCTTTCGGAGCAGCAGCATCCCGTGAGCCGACTGATGAAGTGGCTGTACGCGCCCCTGCTGCGCGCCTGCCTGCGCTACCGCGCCGCGATCGTGCTGCTGGCTGTGGCGCTGCTGGCGGGGACGGTGCCGGCCTTTCAACAGTTGGGCTCGGAGTTCATGCCGCCCCTGTACGAAGGCACGATCCTCTATATGCCCACGACACTGCCCGGCATTTCCGTAACCGAGGCCGGCCGAATGCTGCAGGTCATGGACCAGAAGCTCAAGGCGTTTCCGGAGGTCGAGCGTGTCTTCGGCAAGGCGGGGCGGGCCGAGACCTCCACCGATCCGGCGCCCTTCAGCATGATGGAAGTGGTCGTGGTCCTGAAGCCGAAAGAGCAATGGAGGCCGGGGATCAGCCATGAGGGGCTGGTCGACGAGATGGACCGGGCGTTGCAGTTTCCCGGCGTGACCAACGCCTGGACGATGCCGATCAAGAATCGGGTGGACATGCTGACGACCGGCATCCGCACGCCGGTCGGAATCAAAATTTTCGGGTCCGATCTCAAGACAATCGAGGAAATCGGCCGGCACCTGGAGATGGCGCTCAAGGACGTGCCGGGAACGCGCAGCGTGTACGCGGAACGCGCGACGGGAGGGTACTTCCTCGACTTCGAGATCAACCGTGATGAAATCGCCCGCTATGGCCTGACGATTATGGACGTCGGACGAATCATCGAGACCGCCATCGGCGGAGAGAACATTGCCACCACGATCGAAGGGCGGGAGCGGTATCCGATCAATGTCCGGTACCTCCGCGAGCTGCGCGACGATCCGGAAAAGCTGAAACGGGTGCTCGTGAAGACGCCGACGGGCGTCCAGGTGCCGCTCGCCCAGCTCACGACGCTCCGCTTCGTGAACGGCCCGCCGATGATCCGCGACGAGAACGGGCGGCTGGCGGCCTACGTCTACGTGGACATGGCCGGGCGCGATGTCGGGGGGTACGTCGAGGATCTGAAGGCGAGGGTCGCCGAGAAAATCGAACTGCCGTCCGGCTACACAATCGCCTGGTCCGGCCAGTACGAATTCATGGAGCGCGTACGGAAACGGCTCATGGTCGTGATTCCGCTGACGTTGCTGATCATCTTCGTGATCTTTTACCTGACGTTTCAGTCCATCGCCGAGACCCTCATGGTCATGCTGGGCGTGCCGCTCGCGCTGGTGGGCGCCGTCTGGTACCTGGTTGTGCTGGAGTACAACATGAGCATCGCGGTGTGGGTCGGAATGATCACCGTGGTGGGAACCGCGGCCGAGACCAGCGCGGTCATGCTGGCCTATCTCGACGAAGCCTGCCGGCGGCGAAAGGCCGCAGGCGGGTTGACGACGCTGGAGGACGTGGTGGAAACCGTCCATCGTGGCGCCCTGGAGCGCATCCGTCCCATGGCCATGATCGGTATTGTGGACGTGCTGGGTTTGATTCCGGTGATGCTCGCGACCGGCACCGGCGCCGACGTCATGAAGCGTGTCGCGGCGCCGCAGGTCGGCGGAGTACTCTCGGCGATGCTCCTGACCCTGTTCGTAATCCCGGCCGTGTACGTGATCTGGCGCTGGTGGAAGGAAAGAAAGGAGGGCCGTGCAGGCGTGTCCGCACGCCTGCGCTCCGGAGAGGGTAGCTAAGTGCCGACACTCGTTGCCATCGCCCTCTTTGCTGTCGGGTTGGCCCTGATCCTCTACTTTGCCGGCCGCCTGGTCAGAGGCGCCGTCGGAACGTCGGTGGGTTTCGGCGTGTCACCGTTTCTCATCAGCGTGATCTTTATCGGCTTCGACCCCGAAAATCTTGCGGTCGGGGCGGTCGGCTCGTTCGAGGGTGTGGCGGGAATCGCCCTGGGTTCCATCGTCGGCTCGGCGATGGTCGCCATCGCGCTCGCCTTCGGGATCACCGCGTTGGTTGCTCCCATGACGTTCGCGACGGTGCCCAAGCCGATTCTTGTCGTGCCCGTCCTGGCCGTGCTTCTTCTGGGGCTTCTGAGTTGGGACGGCCGGCTTTCCAGGACAGATGGAATGGTATTGCTCATGGGATTTGTCCTATCGATTGTCTCGCTTGCGTGGTTCAGCAGGAGAGGCCTGGATATCAGGCCGGCGGGAGAGGTGGCCGAAGCGCTGGAGACGGCTGACACGCGGAGCAAATGGAAGTCGTTCGGCCTGCTGGTCCTCTCGATGGCCGCGCTCCTCGTCGGCAGCGAAATGCTGGTTGCCGGCGCGACCACCATCATTGCCGGTCTTGGACTGTCCGAGACGGTGTTCGGGATGACGATTCTCGCGTTCCTCGTCAGCATCGAAGAGCTGGCGAGAGAGCTGCCGGCCGCCATGCGGGGCAGGCCGGAGATCAGTTTCGGGAACGTGGTGGGCTCCATTCTGGCGTTTTTCCTGTTTAACGCGGGCCTCATCGCTCTGGTCCGTCCTGTGCCCGTTGACGCGCAGGTCCTGCGATTCTATCTTCCGGTATGTTTCGGCACGGTTGTGGTGGTGTCCGTCTTGATGATGACGAAGCAGGTCACCCGCTGGGCCGGCGGTCTCCTGGTTCTGCTATATTGCGTGTTCGCCGTGGGAGGATATGTGGGATGAGGTGTCGGCGGATGATCATCAGTCTGGGCGCTGTGGTGCTCGGATGCCTGCTGGTCGCCGGCCTTGCCGGCTGCAATCGGGCGTCGGAGGATGCGTCCGGGAAAAAGCCGGACGAACTCTCGGGTTCATCCGGCATCGTCCGTATGACGCCGGAAGCCGCGGCCGGCGCCGGCATCGCCGTGGTCCCCGTCGCCCGCAGCGCCTTCCGCCTCCATCGGGATTTCTCCGCCACCGTTCAGCCGAACGAAAACGAGCTTGCCGAGGTGACCACGTTGATCCGCGGGCGCGTGGTGGCGGTCTACGTGGATTTCGGCCAGGACGTCGACAAGGGCACGCCGCTCGCCCTGCTGCACAGCACGGATCTCGGACTGGCCGAAGCCGCGTACCTGAAATCCGGGGCCAAGCTTCATGAGGCCGTGCTGGTCTACGAGCGGGCCCGGGATCTGCTGCAGCACAAGGCGATCAGCCAGGCCGAGTTTCAGCGGCGCGAGGCGGAAATGAAAACGGCGCGCGCTGAAGCGCGGGAAGCCAGGAACCGCCTGGAACTGCTGGGCGTGCCCCAACAGGAGATTCAGCGGTTGGACCGCGAGCAGACGATCCGCCCCGATGTGTCGTTGCGCGCGCCGTTTAGAGGACGGGTCATCATGCGCAACCTCACGCGGGGCGAGGTGGTCGAGATCAACCAGAAGCTGTTCACCGTCGCCAACCTCGCCGAGGTGTGGGTGGTGGGGAACGTCCCCGAGAAGGACGTGCATTTCATCCGCAAGGATCAATCCGTGGAGGTGCGCGCGCTGGCCTATCCCCAGGAGGTCTTTGCGGGCACGATCACCTATGTCGCGGACATGCTGGATCCCGCCACGCGCACGATGCGTCTGCGGGTGACGGCCCCGAATCCCCAGAAAAAGTTGAAACCGGAAATGTTCGCCTCCGTCCGGGTCTACGCGCCGGCAAAAGCCGACGTGCTCACGGTGCCGCTGGCCGCGGTGCAAAACGGCCCGACGGGCAAGATGGTCTTCGTGCAGCGCGCGCCGGGCGAGTTCGAGGCGCGCGCGGTCACGCCCGGCGAGGAGATGGGGGACGTCGTCGCGATCCTGGAGGGGCTTCGCGAAGGAGAGCGCGTCGTCACCGCAGGCGCGTTCGCGCTGAAGTCCGAAACCGAACACCATAAGATTGAGCCCACCCGATGATCGCCCGACTCGTGGAGTTTTCGCTCCGGCAGCGCCTCCTGGTGCTCGGGCTCGCCTGCCTGCTGGCCGGGGCGGGCGTGCACGCGTTCCAATCGATTCCGATCGACGCGTTCCCCGACGTCACGAACATCCAGGTTCAAATTCTGACCGACGGGCCCGGCCTGGCCCCGACGGAGGTCGAGCGGTTCATCACCTATCCGATCGAGCTCCAGATGACCGGCCTGCCCGGGCTGGCCGAAATCCGGTCCCTGTCCAAGTTCGCGCTGTCGCAGGTCACTGTTGTGTTCCGGGACGACGTGGATCTCTACTTCGCGCGCCAACTGGTGCTGGAGCGGCTGGTCGGCGTCAGGGAGCGCCTCCCGAAGGGCATCGAGCCGGTGATGGCGCCGATTGCGACCGGCCTCGGGGAAATCTACCAGTACTATTTCGACGGCCCGCTCGCCCGGGGGGACGACCCGCAGGCGGTCGAAGCGGAGCTGACGGAGCAACGCACGATCCAGGACTGGGTGCTGCGCCCGCTGCTGAAGGGCGTGCCCGGCGTGATCGACGTGAACGCGCTCGGTGGGTTCGTGAAGCAGTATCAGGTGCTCGTGGATCCGGCGAGGCTCCTTAAGTACAACCTGACGCTGCGCGAAATCTACGACGCCGTGGCGAAGAACAACGCCAACGCCGGCGGCAACGTGCTGGAGCGGCACGCGGAGCGGTCCATCGTCCGCGGCCTCGGGCTGATCAGGACGGTCGGGGACATCGAGTCCATCGTCCTCAAGGAGGCGGGCGGCACGCCCGTGTTCGTCCGTGACGTCGCCGAGGTGCGCATCGGCCACGCGGTGCGGCACGGGGCCGCCGTGCTCAACGGCGAGCGCGAGGTGGTGGCGGGCATCGTGTTGATGCTGCGCGGCGGCAATGCGAGGGACGTCGTCAAGGCGGTCAAGGAGAAGGTGGAGGCCATCCACGATGAGAAGCTCCTGCCGCAGGGGACGACGATCGTCCCCTTCTATGATCGTATCGAGCTGGTGACCGAGGCGGTCAATACGGTCCGCGACGCATTGATCGAGGGTATTGTATTGGTCGTGCTCGTGTTCTTCCTGTTTCTCGGGCGCTTGCGCAGCGCCGCCGTGGTCACCCTGGCTCTCCTGGTGACGCCGCTCATCACCTTCATCGTCATGCAGCGGTTCGGGCTTTCGGCGAATCTCATGACCTTGGGCGGGCTGGCGATCGCCATCGGCGAAATCGCCGACGGCTCGCTGGTCGTGGTGGAGAATGCCCACCGGCATCTGGCCCAGAACCGGCAGTCGCAGCGCGACCGGCTGGAGGTCATCCTCGACGCGACGAAGGAGGTGGGGCGGCCGATCCTGTTCGGGATTCTGATCATCAGCGTCGTGTTCCTGCCGCTGATGACGCTGCATGGGATGGAAGGCAAGATGTTCGTGCCGCTGGCCTATACTCTCGTGATCGCGCTGCTGGTGTCGGTCGCCGTCACCCTGACGCTGTCCCCCGTGCTGTCCTCGCTCGTGCTGCGGGGGGACGGGGAGGAGGAGACGGCCGTGACCGGGTGGATGCGGCGGCGGTATCTGTCGGTCCTCCGGTGGACGCTCGGCCACCGGCGTCTGGTGCTCGCGGGCGCGGCCTCCCTGCTGGGGGCGAGCCTGCTGCTGGTGCCGCTCGTCGGGCGGGAGTTTGTGCCGATCCTTGACGAGGGCTCCCTGACGCCGCAGGTCGTCCGGCTGCCCAGCGTGTCGCTGCCGGAAGCCGTGGACATCGAGAAGCGCGTGCAGCGCGCCCTGCTGGAATTTCCCGAAGTGCGCCTGGCGCTCAGCAAGATCGGCCGGTCCGAGATCGCCTACGCGCCCGAGGAGCCCAACGAGAGCGATCCGGTCGTCGCGCTCCACCCGCGCGACACGTGGACGACCGCCTCGCGCAAGGCCGACCTGGTGGATGCGATGCGGACGCGCCTGGCGGACATCCCGGGCATTTCGGTGCTCATGAGCCAGCCGATCCAGGAGCGGGTGGACGAGCTGATCTCCGGCATCAGGACCGAGGCGGCGATCAAGCTGTTCGGGGACGACCTGCAGACGCTCAAGCAGAAGGCGGACGAGATCGCCGCCATCATGAAAACCGTCAACGGGGTCAAGGACCTGAAAGTCGAGCAGATCGCGGGGCAGCCCTACCTGACCGTGGATATCGACCGGAAGAAAATCGCCCGCTACGGGATCAACGTGGCGGACGTCCAGGAAATCGTCGAAACGGCGATCGGCGGCAAGGTGGCGACCCATGTCTACGAAGGGCCGAGGCGGTTTCAGCTTCTCCTGCGGTTTCCGTTCGACGCCCGCAACAGCATTCAGGCCATCGGCGAGATCCGCGTGAAGTCGGCATCCGGCGCGCCGATCCCCCTGAGCGATCTGGCGACCATCGAGATGCGGGAAGGGCCGGCGCGCATCAGCCGCGAACAGGTGCGCCGCCGCATTTATATCGGCTTCAACGTGGTCGGCCGCGATATCGGCGGCGTGGTGGACGAGGGGCGGAAAAAACTCGCGGTGCAACTGGCGCTGCCCCAGGGGTACACGATCACATGGGGAGGAGCCTTTGAAAACATGGAGCGGGCCAACGCACGCCTCTTGGTCGTGGTGCCGATCACGCTCGGCCTGGTCTTCTTCTTGCTGTTCTGGGCCTTCCATTCGTTGCGGTACGCCGCGCTGATCTTCCTCAACCTGCCCTTCGCGTTGATCGGCGGGCTGGTGTCCCTGTGGGTGACCGGGCAATATTTGAGCGTGCCGGCGTCGGTCGGGTTCATCGAGCTGTTCGGGCTCGCGGTCGGCAACGGCATCGTGCTGGTGTCGTACATCAACCAGCTTCGCCGCGAGGGCCGTTCGACGGACGAAGCCATCCTGGCCGGGTGCAGCGTGCGGCTCAGGCCGGTCATCATGACCATGATGACGACGCTCCTCGGGCTGCTGCCGCTGGCGGTGGCGCAGGGCATCGGCGCGGAAGTCCAGCGGCCGCTCGCGACGGTCGTGATCGGCGGGCTGTTCAGCTCGACGGCCTTGACCCTGGTGGTGCTGCCCGCGCTCTATCGCTGGTTCGAGGAGGCCCCATGAGACAGGCACATGCAGGACGACGATGGGTCCCGGTGTTCATGGCGCTCGTCGTGATGGGAGCGCCGGGCGTTCTGGTTGCCGAAGCGGCGGAGCCGGAGCAAACCCAGGCGCGTCCCCGGCTGCAAGGCCGGGAGTTTGAGCGGGACGTGGCGCAGTTTCTGGAGCGCTACCGCCGGTTTCTGAACTGCTGCGCGGCGAATACCGACTCGATCACGGAGGTGAAGGCACTGGAAGAGCAGGCCTCGGCCCTTCTCGCGCAGGCGCAGACCGGGGTGGCGTCGGAGCTGAAAAAACTCAGGGGATTCACGATTCACGAACTCGTCGCGCCGGTGGAGCGGGTGCGGGACGACCTGCGCGCGATTCGAAAGCGACTGGAACAGATCCGGGAGGCGGAGGAAAAGCTGGAGGCGCAGGAGCTGGACTTTTTCACCT
>Ga0155970_164_pt1 | contig 13279 bp, 11 predicted proteins | sample RifCSPlowO2_02_FD_107624 | JGI IMG/M metagenome (GOLD analysis project Ga0155970, IMG submission 107624) | Nitrospirae bacterium RIFCSPLOWO2_02_FULL_62_14
GAGGCCCGTTCGCACGGTGACCTGAGCGAGAATGCCGAATACGACGCCGCGAAGGAGCGCCAGGGCTTCGTCGAGTCCCGGATCAACGAATTGGAGGGCAAGCTCGCCGACGCCAGGATCATCGAAACGGCAGGCCGGACGAGCGACACGGTTGTCTTCGGGGCCACCGTGCTGCTGCTCGAAATGGAAGCCAGGCAGAAAAAGCGCTACACGCTGGTCGGCCAGGACGAGGCGGATCTCAAGGACGGCAAGATCTCGATCCAATCGCCGGTCGGCAAGGCCCTGATCGGCAAGCGCGTCGGCGATCAGGTTGCCGTCACCACCCCCGCGAAAATCGTCGAGTACGAAGTGATCGAGATCCGCTTCGACGAACTCTGAGATGCCCTCCGCAATTTCGGTCATCACGCTGCTCACTGATTTTGGGGACCGCGATTATTTTGTCAGTTATCATGGAACGGTGAGCCTCATTCCCAGCCTGCTTGAGATCTAGGATGCCGACTGCCATTTCTGTCATCACCCTGCTCACTGATTTTGGGGACCGCGATTATTTCGTTGCCAGCATGAAGGGCGTGATCCTCGGGATCAACCCGCAGGCCCGCATCGTGGACCTCTCGCACGCGATCACGCCGCATCAGGTTGAAGAAGCGGCCTATCTCATCAAGGCCTCCTATCAATACTTTCCCGACGGCACCGTGCACATGGCTGTCGTCGACCCCGGCGTCGGCAGCGCGCGGCGACCGTTGCTGGTCACGACATCACGCCATTTCTTCCTGGCTCCGGACAACGGACTGCTGAGTTATATTTTCCAGGAGGAAACCGGCATCGAGGTCCGCCAGATCGAGAACAAGCAATACCGCCTGGATTCGGAGGGAGCGACCTTCGACGGACGGGACCTCTTCGCGCCGGCGGCCGCGTGGCTCACCAAAGGCCAGTCGCCCGGCTCCTACGGCAAGCTGATCCAGGATTATGTGACACTGCCGCTGACTGAACCTGAATGGCAGGGGAGCGTGCTGGCCGGCATGATCGTCTACGTGGATCGCTTCGGCAACCTGATCTCAAACCTCACGCCGTTTCATGTAAAGGAAGTCCAAGGCAGGAGCAGGCGATCCGACATCAGCATCCGCCTCGGCGGCGTCACCATTAACGGGCTCGTGCGCAGCTACAGCCAGGGCGAGGCCATCGTCCCCCATGCCCTCATCAACAGCAACGGCCAGGTCGAAGTCTTCATCAAGGAAGGCAGCGCCGCGGAAACCCTGAACATCTCCCGCGGGGAGAGGATCACGCTGGCCTGATGCGAAGATGCAATCTTCTTGTCTCGGCAATGTCCTGTGGAGGATACTTGAACCGCGGACACATGCTTCGAACCACGACCTGAGTTGATCAGGCAATTCCCAAGCCGCTTTGTGGAGACGTCATGAACGGCAAGACGCGACGGACCCCGCTCCGGCTCATTCGTGACGACAGCCATGCCGTGTTTACCCTGCCGGCCGGGGGGCAGGCGCTTTCGCGCGGCGACGACCTCACCTGTCCGAACTGCGAACGACAGTTTGCGCGGCGATCCCACCGCAAAGGCATCTGGGAGTTCCTCTGCAGTTTCCTGCTCATCTATCCCTATCGCTGCCAGCTCTGCGCGCACCGTTTTCTGGCCACCCCCAGGATGGCGGCCCGCAAGCCCCGCCGCGAGTTCGAGCGGCTTCACGTCCGGTTCCCGGCTTCGTTCCGGTCCGCCTATCTGGACCAGACGATCACCGGGGAAGGAACGGTCACCACTCTGTCGATCCGCGGATGCAGCCTGACCTCGCCACAACCACCGGGCAAGGGGAACCTGCTCAAGCTTCACATCCGCTACAGCGAGCAGGAGGCGCCGATTGAAGTCGACGTGGCCGTCGTACGTTCCTCGGCCAATGGACAACTGGGAGTTGAATTTCTAGGCCTGCAGCCCGACGAGGAAGAACGGCTCCGCCGCCTCCTGGAACACCTGCTCTACAGCCGCTTTCACTGACCCGCCGAAACTACCCCGGCAGCGCGTTCCACTTATCGAGATATTCCCGGACCGCCGTCACGACGGTGGCGTGGCTCCAGGTGAGGGGAGAGACAGAGAGCGGAGCGTGGGAGGTCGGATGCACCTGCTCGGCCAATACGCCGGACGGCAGCCCGTGCCGCGCGCACCACTCCAGCAATCCGACCGCCGGCTTCAGATCCGCCCGTGACTTGGCCATGGCGATCTGCCACTGCGCCACCCACAGGGTACAGATAAACCAGGGATTGCCCGGCACGTTGGCGATGTCCTGACTCTGCTGGTGGTAATAGTCGTTCGTGTACCGCGCGACGCCGCCCACCGCCGTCTTGACCCACAGCTGCTCCCGGATCGCCTCCATCGTCTGGACGACCCGGGGATCGTCCGGCGCGAACATGCCGAAATACCACAGCCCGTAGATCGAGGCATCGAGAGTCGTATCCACGTCCCAACTGTTGTCCGCTTTCCGGTTGACCATGCGCACGAACCGCTTCAGCTCCGGATGATAGAGGACGGATTCCGCGCCGGTCTTCATCTTGGCAGCCACCTCACGGTATTTCTCAGCGGCCTCCAGTTCTCCGAAGGCCCGCGCGAAGTTCGACGCCGCCGTCAAGCCCGCCCACACCGCCGAGACCGTAAACGCCAGCACGCCACGCCGCTCCTCCCAGAGATCGTAGGAGGTTTTGGGAAGGCCCGTATCCAGATGGCGATAGGCCATCAGAAAGTCGGCGGCCTTGGTAATCAAGGAGCGGTAGATCGGCTTGATATATTCCACATCCTTCCACTGCACAAAATGATTCCAGAGCCCCCAGAGCACGAGCGCCGTTTCATCCTCCTGAATCGGCAGATCTTTCTGCCCGTCCCTGACCCAGGGATGCCAGCTCGAAGCCAGCGTCCCGTCAGGATTGTATTTATGGAGCAGATAGCCTTCCTTGCTGATCACATCGCGACAGAACCGGTAGAACACGCGCGTGGTCCAGGAGTAGCCCGCCCGGTCGAGCGCGTTGGCCACCAGTGCGCCGTCCCGCGGCCACATGTAGGAATAGGTATCGCGTACGGCCGAGGCGATGTCCGAATCATTCGCGGCGATGATGGCGCCGCCGTTGTCCACCTGTGTCCGGATGATCAGGAGGCTGATCTGGTACAGCCGGACCACATCGGGCGGGAGATCGGCAAAGTTCGGCCGGTGGGAGTCCAGCCACAGCCGCCAGTAAGCCGTCGTCCGGTCCAGGAAGCTCCAGGGCCCACGGTGGCGCACGGAGCGGTTGATGCGGGTGACCTCTTCGAAATCCGTCCCGACGGCCATCCAATAGTAGGCCGTCCTGGTTTCCCCCGCTGGCACGCGTAGATGCGCGGCGATCGTGGAATCCACGGACCCTTGCGCGATCGGATTGCCGGAGAGTTGGCCGTCCTCCGCATCCTTCCAGGTTCCCTGCAGGCTCTGGACGCCCGTATGCCCGCACGCCCACTGGTCCACGCCGATGTGCCACCCCTCGACGGTATCCTTGGCGTCCGTCGGATGTTTGCCGGGCGTGGCCGTATTCACCAGAAACCACCGGTTGCCTTTGTAGTGGTAGACTCCGCGACGTTCCGGTTCGTAGTAGGCCGTGTCGCCGACTTCATGCCCGGAGATGTAGAGATCGAGGTGGAAGAACAGCCGGACGTCGAGGTCCTGTTTCGCGGTACTCACGACATCGATTCCCCGCACATACAGATTCTCGTGAAAGTCCACCGCATCACGGCAGACCAGCCGTACCGGCAATTCCTTGTGGATCAGTTCAACGTGCGTGACCAGCGTGTCGTGATCGTACTGCATGCGGCGCGACCAGCCCGCATCATTGATCCAACGGAAGTGGCCGTCGACCCAGACACCGAACCGGTTGATCTGGCCCTTGGTGTGGTTCTCCATGCCCACGTGGGGCCAATAGAGATCGCGCATCTGATAGGCGTGGTCGAAATTGATGAGCAGCGAGCCGTTTCCGAGGGGAAGATCACGTGGCATCGAAAGGCCCTACCTTGTCGATAGACTGGCCCGGAGTATACCCCACTGTTTGCGAAACCTGTAACGGTTTCGCAAGTCAAAAGTAAAAAGGCAAAAGTTTTCCAGGAACGCTCCTCACTTTTTACTTTTCACTTTTAACTTTTTACTTCCGTCGGTCACGGCACGAATGGATTCGCGGACGATCCTGACCATGCGGGACAACTCGCGCAGCGTGACCGTCAACGGCGGCATCAGGACGATCACGTTGCCCAGGGGGCGAAGAAACAGCCCGCGCCGGCGCGCCTCCATCACCACGCGATGTCCGATTCGCTGTTTGAGCGGGTAGGAAAATTTGGCATGTCGATCCCGAACCAGCTCGATCCCCACCATGAATCCGCGCTGCCTGACATCTCCGACATGAGCCAGATCGTCAAGCGGCCGCAGCAGGCGGGACAGCGCCTTGACCTTCGGTTGCAGTTGCGCCAGCGTCCGCTCCCTGCGGAACACGTCCAGGTTCGCGAGGGCCACCGCGCAGCCCAGCGGATTGCCGGTGTAACTATGCCCGTGAAAAAACGTCTTCCACTCGTCGTAGCGTCCCAGAAAGGCACGGTAAATTTTTTCCGTCGTCAGTGTGGCGGCTAGCGGCAGGTAGCCGCCGGTCAATCCCTTGCTCACCGCCATCAGATCGGGCGTCACGCCTTCATGCTCGCAGGCGAACATCCGGCCGGTGCGTCCGAATCCCGTCGCCACTTCGTCGGCGATCAGCAGCACCTTGTATTTGGTGCACAGCCGGCGAAGGCGCGCCAGGTAGCCGGGCGGCGCGGTGATCATGCCGGCGGCCGCCTGGACCAGCGGCTCGATGACCAGGCCGGCAATGTCGCGATGCCGCCGTTTCAAAATTTGCTGGATCGGATCCAGACAGGCCATTCTGCAGGATGGGAACGTCAGCTTGAACGGACAACGATAACAGTAGGGCGGCTCCGCGGTGATCGTCGGGAAGAGGAGGGGGCGGAAGCGTCGATGGAATAGATCGATCCCGCCCACGCTCATGGCGCCGGCGGTATCGCCGTGGTAGCCGCGCTGGAGATGGAGAAACGTCCGCTTGGGACCGGCATCGGGAACGCGCTGCCGCCAGTATTGCACCGCCATCTTGAGCGCAACCTCCATCGCCGTCGAGCCGTCGTCGGAATAAAACACGCGCGTGAGCCCGCGCGGGGCGATGCGGATCAGTTCGCGCGCCAGCTCGATGGCCGGGGGATGCGACAGCCCGAGGAGCGTACTGTGCGCCATTTTGGCCGATTGTTCGCGCAACGCGCGGTCGAGGACCGGATGCCGATGACCGTGGACGGTGAGCCAGATGGACGACACCCCATCGAGATATTTCCGTCCGTTCGTGTCGTAGAGATAGCTGCCCCTGGCGCGCGTGATGATCAGCGGATCCTCTTCCTCCCACTCGCGCATCTGCGTAAAGGGGTGCCAGAGAAATTTGCGATCCCAGCCGGCCAGTTGTCGATATCGTCGCCGTGAGGCCATGCTATTCTTCTTCGCACGTGATGGCGGAGCCCGCCGAAGCAGTCCTCCTTCGCCAAGGCTTCGGAGGACACCCGCTACGCATTCCTCCAGGGCTTCGCAGCCGTGGCTTCCTGCGTAGGCGGATGAACCATGCGCAAGCCAGCGGGATTATAAGTGTCGGCCACGGCTTTGACAACCGGAAGTCCAACGTCTATAATGATCCGATTTCGCAGCAGGAACAACGACTTGCAAACACACACCAGGAACTTCTCCATCATCGCCCATATCGATCATGGGAAATCCACCCTCGCTGATCGGCTATTGGAAGCCACGGGGGCCATTACCTCCCGGGAAGCCCGCGCCCAGATCCTGGACGCCATGGACCTTGAGCGCGAGAGGGGCATCACCATTAAAGCCCATGCCGTCGCGCTTCGCTACAAGGCCGCGGACGGGAACCGCTACACGCTGCATTTGATCGACACGCCGGGCCACGTCGACTTCACCTACGAAGTCTCGCGCAGCCTGGCCGCCTGCGAGGGCGCCTTGCTGCTGGTGGATGCCAGCCAGGGCGTCGAAGCGCAAACGATCGCCAACGCACACCTGGCCATCGCCAACAATCTCGTGATCCTGCCGGTCATCAATAAGATCGACCTGCCCGGCGCCGACGTCGAGGGCGTGAAACAGCAGATCCAGGACGTGCTGGATCTGGACGTGAAAGACGCGCTCCTGATCAGCGCAAAGGAAGGGAAGGGAATTTCTGAAGTGCTGGAGGCCATCGTGGCCCGCATTCCTCCACCGACCGGCGATCCGGCCAAGTCTCTGAAGGCGCTCGTGTGCGACTCCTGGTTCGACAATTACCAGGGCGTGATCGTCCTGGCCCGGGTGATCGACGGGCAGATCAAGCCCGGCATGAAGATTCAGGCCATGTCGAACAACCGGACGTTCGAAGTCATGGAAGTCGGGAAATTTACGCCGAAACGCACCAAGGCGGAGCAGTTGGAGACCGGCGATGTGGGCTATGTCTGCGCCGGCATGCGTGAAGTGGCGGATACGAAAATCGGCGACACGCTCACCGACGCCTCACGGCCGACCGACGCGCCGTGCCCCGGATACAAGGAAGTCCGCCCGATGGTCTTCTGCGGCCTCTATACGACAGACACGGCCCGCTTTGAAGACCTGCGCGACGCGCTCCAGAAACTGCGTTTGAACGACTCGTCGTTCGTCTACGAGCCTGAATCGTCGCTCGCCCTCGGATTCGGATTCCGGTGCGGGTTCCTCGGCCTGCTGCACATGGAGATCATCCAGGAACGATTGGAGCGGGAATATAATCTGACCTTGATTACCACGGCGCCAACGGTCGTCTACCAGGTGCTCACGACGGCGGGAGACATCCTGACTATCGACAATCCGGCCAAGCTGCCGCCGCCGTCCTCCATCGAAAGCTTCGAAGAACCCTTCATCCGGGCCACCATCATCGCGCCGGAACGGTACGTCGGAAACATTCTTCAACTCTGCCAGGAGCGCCGCGGCGTCCAGCAGGGCATGCAGTACCTGGACCCGACGCGCGTCATGCTCACCTATGAATTACCGCTCAACGAAATCATTCTGGACTTTTACGACCGGCTGAAATCCAAAACGCAGGGCTACGCCTCGTTCGACTACGAAGTCCTTGGTTATCGGACCGGCGACATGGTCAAAATCGACATGCTGCTCAACGGCGAAACGGTCGACGCGCTCTCCTTTGTCACGCACAAGGACAATGCCCATGCGCGGGGGAGACAGATGGCGGAGAAGATGAAGGAACTGATCCCCAAGCAGATGTTCGAAATCGCCATCCAGGCGGCGATCGGCAGCAAGATCATCGCCCGCGAAACGATCGGTGCGATCAAAAAGAACGTGACCGCCAAGTGCTACGGCGGAGACATCAGCCGCAAGCGCAAACTGTGGGAAAAGCAGAAAGAGGGCAAAAAAAGGATGAAACAGGTGGGCAAGGTGGAAGTGCCCCAGGAAGCTTTCCTGGCGCTGCTCAAGGTGACCGGCGAATGACGCTCGAGCCGGAACAGCCCCGGGTGCCGACGCCACTGGAGGACTCGGCCTCACCCACGGCGGACGCCGCGCCGACCGAACCCTCTCTCGGCGAGACGGTCGCCGCCACGACGGCGGTTCTGGTTGCGCGCCGCGGCAAGTCGCTGTGGCGCGAATACACGGAAGCCATCATCATCGCCATGCTGCTGGCCTTCGCCATCCGCGTCTTCATCGTGCAGGCGTTCAAGATTCCGTCCGGCTCCATGATCCCCACGCTCCTGATCGGTGACCATATCCTCGTCAGCAAGCTGTCCTACGGGATCCAATTACCCGACGATTGCCGCTTCAAGATGGCGGTTCCGCCCATGACGTGCTATACCACCAAAAATCTGATCGATTTCGGACCGCCCCAGCGGGCCGACGTGATCGTGTTCCGGTATCCGGAAGATGAAGAAAAGGATTTTATCAAGCGGATCGTGGGCCTCCCCGGCGACATCGTGCAGATTCGCAACAAGGTGGTCTCGGTGAACGGCGCCGCAGTGCCGGACCAGGTCTACACGCAGCGCGTGGACCCCGGCATCATCGACGGAGCGATCAATCCGAGGGATAATTACGGCCCGGTGACCGTGCCGGCGCACTCCTACTTCGTCATGGGCGACAACCGGGATCAGAGCCTGGACAGCCGTTTCTGGGGCTTCGTGCGCGAAGAAAAAATCAAGGGACGGGCCCTGCGCATCTACTGGTCGTGGAGCGGGCAGGGGTCCTGGCAGGAATGGGTCCGATGGGAACGAATCGGCAAGGCCATCCAGTGATCAAGAGCGGCGCGGCGGCGGCGAAATCTCCCCGCGGCCGGACAGGAGAGGCGGGTCGCCTGCCTGCTCCCGACATGCGCACGCTGCGCGGCCACATCGCCAAGTTTCCGCAGGCCACCGTGCTGGTGGTCGGAGACCTGATCCTCGATCATTACATCTGGGGCAAGGTCAGCCGGATTTCTCCGGAAGCGCCGGTGCCGATCGTCCACGTCAGCTCGGAATCGCTGAAGCTGGGCGGAGCGGCCAACGTGTACAACAACATCGTCTCGCTCGGCGGCCGGGCGGACCTGTGCGGCATCATCGGCTCCGACGAAGGCGGACGCCAGCTCCTGAAGGAAATGGGAACCCGGCGGCACGGGCGGGGCGGGGTCGTCATCGATCCGGACCGTCCCACGACGAGAAAGACCCGCGTCATCGCGCACAACCAGCAGATCGTCCGCTACGATGTCGAGGGACGCGCCGACATCTCCGCGCACTATCAGCAGCGCATCACCCGCTACGTCGAATCCCGTCTGCGCGACATTTCATGCCTGGTGGTCTCGGATTACGCCAAGGGCGTCGTGACGGCGGCGTTGATGGCCGACTTGACCCGCCTGGCGGCCTTGCGGCGCATTCCCATCATCGTGGACCCCAAAGTGGAGCATTTCTCCTATTACAAAGGCGTCACGGTGGTCACCCCCAATCATCTGGAAGCCACGCAAGCCGCAGGCGTCCACGGGGACAATGATCAGGCCGTCAACCAGGCCGGCGACATTCTGCGGCAGCGGCTGGGCTGCGAGTGCGTGTTGATCACGCGCGGCGAGAAGGGCATGAGCCTCTTTGAGTCCAACGGCTCGCACTGGCACGTCCCGACCGTGGCGCGGCAGGTGTATGACGTGACCGGCGCCGGCGATACCGCCATCGGCACCCTGGCCCTGGCGATGGCGACGGGCGCATCCATCCGCGACGGTGCGATTCTGGCCAACCACGCGGCCGGCATCGTCGTCGGCATGGTCGGCACGGCGACCGTGACCGCGCAACAGTTGACCGAGGCGTTGACGCATGCCTAAACCGACCCCGCCGGTGACAGTCGTCATTCCGGCCCGGTTCGGCTCTTCTCGATTCCCCGGAAAACCCCTGGCCCTGCTGGCAGGGAAGCCGCTCATCCAGCACGTCTACGAGCGCGCCCTGGCGTCGCCCGGCGTGCAGCGCGTGCTCGTTGCGACCGACGACATCCGCATCCGGAAGGCGGTCACCGCCTTCGGCGGGACCGTGGTGATGCCGAAAGGCAGGTTCCGGACGGGAACGGACCGGGTCGCCGCCGTCGCCCGCCGGACCTCCGGGAACGTCTTCGTCAATCTGCAGGGCGACGAGATCGCGCTGCATCCCGGATTGCTCGCCGATCTCATCACGCCGTTTCTCAAGAGCGGCGCCGCCATGGGCACGCTCAAACGCACGTTGACTTCCTCCGGCGAAGTCCGCCATCCGGGCATCGTCAAGGTCGTGACGGATTCGAACGGCAACGCCCTGTATTTTTCCCGCGCGCCGATCCCGTGCGACCGCGAAAAGGGGCTTGGCAAATTCGTCGCCGGGTTGCATTATGTCCACCTGGGGATTTACATTTATACTCGTGAGGCGCTGTTGCGGCTGGCACAATTGCCGACCAGCCCGCTTGAAGACGCTGAAAAGCTGGAGCAGCTCCGCGCGCTCGAGCACGGCATCGGGATCCGCGTCTGGGAAACGAGGCATCAATCCTTGCGCATCGATACACCGAATGATCTCAAGCAGGCCGAATCGGAACTGAGGCGCACGGCACGGCGCCCGGCACCGGGCCGATCGGCAGGACGGACCAACGCGGAGGCCAGGCGATGAGCAAATTCATCTTTGTGACCGGCGGCGTCGTGTCCTCCCTTGGAAAGGGACTGGCCTCGGCATCGATCGGCAATCTGCTCGAAAGCCGCGGGCTGAAAATCACCTTCCTCAAGCTGGATCCCTATATCAATGTGGATCCGGGCACGATGAACCCGTACCAGCACGGGGAGGTCTTCGTCACGGAGGACGGCGCGGAAACCGATCTCGACCTCGGCCATTACGAACGGTTCACGTCGCTGACGCTGACCCGGGACAACAATTACACCACCGGCCGCATTTATAATTCGGTCATCACCAAGGAACGGCGCGGCGACTATCTCGGCGGAACCGTCCAGGTCGTGCCACACATCACCGACGAGATCAAGCAGTGCATCCGGAACGTGGCCAAGGACACCGACGTCGCCATCGTCGAAATCGGCGGCACGGTCGGCGACATCGAGAGCCTGCCGTTCCTGGAAGCCATCCGGCAGATGCCCTACGACGTCGGACGCGAGAACGTCCTCTACATCCACCTGACGCTGGTGCCCTACATCGGCGCGTCCGGCGAATTGAAAACCAAGCCGACCCAGCATTCCGTGAACAAACTGCGCGAGATCGGCATCCAACCGAACATTCTCCTGTGCCGGACCGACCGGTTTTTGCCGCCCGACCTCAAGGACAAGATCGCGCTGTTCTGCAACGTGGAAAAGGGCGCTGTGATCACGGCCAAAGACGTGGAAACGGTGTACGAAGTGCCGATCGTCTTCCGCAAGGAAGGGCTCGACGAGCTGATCGTCCGCCAGCTCAAGCTGGAGACAGGCCCGCCGAACCTGCGCGAATGGGACGCGATGGTGCAGAAAATCAAGCGGCCCAAACACGAAATTTCGATCGCACTGGTCGGCAAATACATCGGACTGAAGGAATCCTACAAGAGCCTGACGGAAGCCCTGGTGCACGGCGGCGTGGATCACGAAACACGCGTGAACATCAACTGGGTCGAGTCGGAGGAAGTCGAACGGCGGGGCGCCGAGCAGACTCTGCGGGAAGCCGACGGCATTCTGATTCCTGGCGGATTCGGCGTGCGCGGTATCGAAGGCAAGATCCAGACGATCCGCTTTGCCAGGGAGCGCGGGATTCCATTTTTCGGCCTCTGCCTCGGCATGCAGTGCGCGGTGATCGAACTGGCGCGAAACGCAGCCGGCCTGGCCGGTGCCAACAGCTCGGAATTCGATCTGAACAGTCCTCATCCGGTGATTCATCTGATGGAACATCAGAAGTCGGTACATGACAAGGGCGGCACGATGCGGCTCGGCTCCTATCCCTGCCGCCTGTTGGACGGCAGCCTGGCCCACAAGGCCTACGGGGTCCTGGAAGTCAAGGAGCGGCACCGGCACCGGTACGAATTCAACAACGCCTATCGCGACCGGCTCGCGGCGCACGGATTGGTCTTGAGCGGGTTGTCGCCGGACGGCCAGTTGGTCGAAATCGTGGAGCTGCAGGGTCACCCATGGTTTTTGGCCACGCAGTTTCACCCGGAGTACAGTTCCCGGCTGCATCGCCCCCATCCACTGTTCAGCGCCTTCGTCGGCGCCGCCTTGCGAAGAAAATGCGGACGGTAGGGGAACGCCTCCATGCTGCATGACGTCGAGATCGGCTCCTTTAAAGTCGGCGCCGCGCACCGGCACTTTCTGATCGCCGGCCCCTGCGTCATCGAGAGTGAGCAGCTCGTGCTGGAAACCGCGCACCGCATCGCGGAGATCGCCCGCGCACTCGATATTCCGTACATCTTCAAATCGTCCTACGACAAGGCCAACCGCACGTCCATCTCGTCGTTCCGGGGCCCGGGCATCAAGGAGGGGCTGGCGATCCTGAAGAAGGTCAGGGCGCAGGTCGGCGTGCCCGTGCTCACCGACGTGCATAGCGTGGAGGAGGCGGCGCAGGCAGGGGAGGCGGTGGACGTGCTGCAGATTCCGGCATTTCTCTGCCGTCAGACCGATTTGCTGGCGGCCGCGGCCGGAACCGGGCGCGTGGTCAACGTAAAGAAGGGCCAGTTTCTCTCTCCGGGCGAAATGGCCAATGTGGTCGCCAAGCTGGAAGAAAGCGGCACGCGGAAGATTCTATTGACGGAACGCGGATCGTCGTTCGGCTACAACAATCTGGTCGTCGACATGCGCGCGCTGCCGATCATGCGGAAGTTCGGCTACCCGGTGGTGTTTGATGCCACCCACAGCGTCCAGCTGCCCGGCGGGGACGGGACCAAATCATCCGGCCAGCGTGAATTCGTGGCCCCCCTGGCCTGCGCCGCGGCAGCAGCCGGCTGCGACGGATTCTTCATGGAGGTGCATCCTGATCCGGACCATGCGCCGTCCGACGGTCCCAACATGGTCCCGCTGCACGACCTGAAAAAACTTCTGGAGCGGCTGATGCGGATCTGCCAGGCAGCCGGCAAAGGAGCCGACAGCGACCGATGAGCATCCAGCAGGGGAAACGGGTATTGGAAATCGAGGCGCGCGCGATCGCGGCGCTGGTGGACCGGCTCGATGAACGGTTCGCCAAGGCTGTCGACCTGCTGCACCGGTGCCCCGGCAAAGTGGTCGTCTCCGGGATGGGCAAGTCCGGCCTGATCGGCCAAAAGATCGCCGCAACCCTGGCCAGCACGGGAACCCCGGCATTCTTCGTCCATCCGGCCGATGGAATTCACGGGGATCTGGGCATGCTCGCCAAACAGGATGCGCTGCTGGCGATTTCGAACAGCGGGGAAACGGAAGAGGTGATCAAGCTCCTGCCGTTCATGAAACGGTTGAACATTCCCATCATCTCCCTCACGGGACGCACCCAATCCACGCTCGCCAAGAACAGCGATGTGGTCCTGGATGTGTCCGTCTCCGAGGAGGCCTGTCCGCTGGGGCTGGCCCCGACCTCGAGCACGACGGCCGCGCTGGCGATGGGGGACGCCGTGGCCATCGCACTGCTGCAGAAGCGGGGATTCAAGGAAGAGGACTTCGCGCAGTTTCATCCCGGCGGCGCGCTGGGCCGGCGCCTGCTGTTCAAGGTTCGCGACCTCATGCATCAAGGGGATGCGTTGCCGCGCATCTCCGCAAC
>Ga0155970_126_pt1 | contig 13185 bp, 13 predicted proteins | sample RifCSPlowO2_02_FD_107624 | JGI IMG/M metagenome (GOLD analysis project Ga0155970, IMG submission 107624) | Nitrospirae bacterium RIFCSPLOWO2_02_FULL_62_14
TCAGTTGTTTGGAAAGCACATCGTCTGAAAGAGTAAAGACACGGGAAAAAGGAAGTTTCTGATGTCTCACGCCATCTTGAATAAGCACAACTGAGATGTTTTTTTGGGAAACAGGATAAGAAGGGAGCAAGGGAAACCCTTCCTGACCCGGTGCCTTACCCACAAGATAGAGTGTATTTTTTTCTGAACGATCCATAGACGATTAAAAAATCAATACCCTGTCGGAATTGGATATCAGCGCCTGTATGGATTCCTCGGACAACTCATTTACCTTAAACTCAGGATCGAGACCGAAACGGGAGCCTGTTCCGGATGGAACGGCAAACGGGATAGCCAGGTGCTTAAAGGAAGGGAGGTATTTTTCCAATATCTCTCCATCCACAATCTCCTCCGGATCATCCGAAATCAACAAGGGAGCCTGATCAAGCAGCACGACCGTCATTGGATTCTCCCCCGTGCTCAAACCCAATGCGATCCGGAGCGCTTCCACTGCTCGATGCGTTTTCCGAGGATCCTCCCGAATGACGACCACAACACTGGGAGGCATGGATCCTCGGCGACACCCAACTCAGTTAAAAGCCAGGAAACGATCGCAGCCGTTGATCATGTTCGACAGCACAACAAGGCCGCAGAGCGTCACCCCCGGAGCAAGCTTGTCGGTTGGAACGCCGTGCTGCTGACATCCATAAGCACAGACAAAAAACTTCACTCCTGAACCGGATAATCCAACCAGGCGATCATCGTTCAAATTCCGAACCCCTTCATCAATCAGGTACAAGTAGACGTCAATACTGGCCTTTATGGCCTCCTGACAGAGCCCGACGACAGTCGAAATATTGGGATGAGAAGGAGGTGTTGAAAGGAGTACGCCAAGCTTCTTTTTTTCCATCGAAATTCACAAGGAGAGATAAAACAAATAGTTAAGCAAAAACAATAACTTACAATGTTTCAGGATGGTAGGGAACAGTACTCTTTTTTCGAGGAAAAAGTCAACAGAAAAAATAGCCAGATTTTATGCTGTGTTGAGGCGCTTCTGAAGATTTATTGCCGTCGTAGAGAGGGGAAGTTCCACCTGTTCCTTTGATGTCATGTCACGGACGATAACGCAATTCTTTGCCGCTTCATCATCTCCGACAATGACTGTCAGCGAAGCTCCCAGCCGGTCAGCCTGTTTCATATGGGCCTTGAGCGTGGAAGCCCGGTGGTCGGTATCGGCCTGGATGCCGAGCGCCCGCAGCTCGTACAGCATGCGCCGGCCGGCCGGCGCGCCCTGCGGGCCGAAGGAGGCCACGTAAATAAGTTTTGACGGTGTCGGAAGAGCCGCGCCGGGCAACGCCAGCACGGTCCTCTCCAACCCGACGGCGAACCCCACCGCAGGAGTCTTGGAGCCGCCCAGCGTTTCCACCAGGCCGTCGTACCGCCCTCCGGCGCCGACGGCGTTCTGCGCGCCGAGATGGCTACAGGTCACTTCGAAGGTTGTGAGCGTGTAATAGTCCAGGCCGCGCACGAGACGGGGATTGAGCAGGAACGGGATCTCGAGGGTCTGCAGGCCCACCAGCACGGCGTCGAAATGCGCGCGCGCATGCGGCGACAGATGGTCGGTCAATTTCGGCGCGCCCTCCGTCGCGGCCCGGCATTCCGGCACCTTGCAGTCCAGCACGCGCAGGGGATTCGTGGCCATGCGACGCCGACAGTTCTGGCAAAGCTGCGCCTCCCGCGTTTTCAGAAATTCCAGCAGGACCGCCTTGTAGGCCGGCCGGTCGCCGGCTTCGCCCAGACTGTTGATCTCGAGCGTCAGATCGGGAAGCCCCAACGTCGAAAAAAACCGCCAGAGCAGCGAGATGACCTCGACGTCCGCCGCCGGTTCCGCGCAGCCGAAGGCTTCCACGCCGAACTGGTGAAACTGCCGCAGCCGGCCGGCCTGCGGGCGCTCGTGGCGGAACATGGGGCCGAAATAGTAGAGCTTCTGCGCGGTCGGGGAAGCGCTCAGGTTGTGCTCGATGTAGGCACGGACTGAGCCGGCCGTGGCTTCGGGACGGAGCGTGAGCGAGGTGCCGTCCCGGTCCTGAAACGTGTACATCTCCTTCTCGACGATATCCGTGCTGGCGCCGATGCTCCGCGCGAACAGATCCGTCACTTCAAAAACCGGAACGCGGATCTCGCGGAAGCCGTAGACCTCGGCCAGGCGGCGGGCCGTGGCTTCGATGAGCTGCCACCGGCCGACCTCGTCCGGCAGGATGTCCTTAACGCCTTTGATGCCGCGAATCATAGCTCTGAAGCTCGTGAGGGGTGAGGCGCAAGGTGTGAGGCGAAGTTCTTTGCAGTTAACTCCTTACGTCTCACGTTTCACGCCTCACGTCTTGGTGCGCACTATAACGGCGGGTCTGTGGCAAGTCAACGCGACCGGATCGGGCGTCTTGCGCCGTCGTGAAGGCGGAGGTATAGTGCGGCGCAGTCAGTTTTGTCACAAAGTCCGAAAGTCATAAAGTCATCAAGTCCGAGGACTTTAAGACTTTTGACTTGATAGACTTTCAGACGAGGCTTAATGAGTTCCGATGGTCCCCAACGCCGCGTCGTTGCCGTTGCGCCCCTGCCGCCGGAGAAATCGGCCTACGCGCTCGCGCGCTACAGCCGTTCGGCGGATTCCATCGAAGACAGTTTGCGCTGGGTCCACGCCCATTCGTCGGAAAAATTCTGGGAACAGTTCTATTTCGCCTACGGGCACGCCTCGATCGCGGACCTGGGCCACGTCATCATCTGTTTCGAGCACATCTCCGAGCTCGCCGCGATCCGCCTGGAGGACGAGCCCCTGTGGGACGGGCAGGCCAAGTCCAGCCGCTATCAGAATTTCGGCCCCAGCGGCTGCTACGTGCCGGACGGCATCCGCGGCTCCGAAACGGAAGCGAATTATCGCGGCATTCTCAGCAGCCTCTTCTCCTGCTATTCGCTATTGCATGAACCGCTGAAGACATTCATTGCCGGAAAAAATCCGCGTCCGGAGGACATGAAGGAAGGCGACTACGACCGTACGATCGCCGCGCGCGCCTTCGACGTCACGCGGTATCTCCTGCCGCTGGCGGTGCGCACGAACATCGGCCAGGTCGTCAGCATCCGCACGCTGGAAAAACAAATCACGCGCCTCCTCTCGTCCCAGCTGCCGGAGTTGCGGGACATCGGCGAAGATCTGAAGGAGTCCTGCCAGCGACCGCCCATGAACATCTGGGGGGAGCTCTCGGGGCAGACCGGCCCGGTTGATCCGCTCGCGCCCACGCTGGCCCGCCACGCCAAGCCGAATGCCTACCAGACGGAGGTCTATACCGATCTCGCCAAACATGCCCGCGAAGTGCTCAAAGGCACCGGGCTGGATGAGCCGGGCTCGTGGGGCAGGGAAGAGACGGTTGAACTGATCGACGCGCATCACCCGCTCGACGAACTGGCGGCGACGCTCCTGTACCGGGCGAGCCAGGCGCCGTACCGGAAGATTCTGGCCGTCGTGCGGGACTGGTCGGAGAAGCAGAAACAGGACACGATCGAGGTTGGCCTGCGCAAGCGCGGGCCCTACGACGAGCTGATCAAGGAATTCCGCAGCGGCTACGCCTTCACGTTCGACATTCTGATGGACATCGGCGGCTGGCGGGACATGCACCGGCACCGGCGCTGCCAGCAGGTGCAGCAGAATTTCACGACCGTCCACGGCTATGATGTCCCGCGAGTGCTGGGCGAGGCCGGACTGGAGCGGGATTATCGCTCCGCGATGGATGCCGTGAAGTCCGACATCGAGCAACTCCGGAAGGCCAGCCAGGAAGCCGCGCTCTATGCGATTCCCTTCAGCTTCAAGGTCCGCTGTTTGTTCAAGATGGATTATGCCGAGGCGGAATATCTTTCGAAGCTGCGCTCCGGCGTCAAGGGCCACTGGTCCTACCGCACCGTCGCCTGGCTCATGAAGCAGAAGCTCGCCGAGCATCATCCCTACCTGGGCGACAAAATCGATGCGACGCCGCCTGATATCGAAGACAACCTCACTCGATGACGGCTGCTGAAACAGGCCCCCAACTTTGTTCTCGGTCGCCCGTCTCCCTGCGACGTGCTTCCCCAGCACGCCTCAGTCGCCGGGCTCCCTGCGGCCTCGTTGAAGGACCTGTTTGAGCAGCCTCAGGTAAATTAGAATATGGCCGAGCATACCGATCACATCGAATCCGCCATCGTGAGCGGGGATTGGGCGAAGGTTTTCCAGGAGGCCTCCGTCTGGTCGCAGGCCCTCGCGCGGACCGGGCGCAAGGATCCCCGCGCCGCCTTCGCGCTGAACGTCGTCCATTTGATCCGCGGCGAGTTCGCGGCCGCCTGGAAAATACATGGACAGGTCCTTCAGGAATCCGGCGATCTGGCGAAGGTCCGCGAGTGGGTTGAGGCCCTGGCCGCGAAGCATCCGGAACAGGGACACGTCCATCTGGTCATGGGGCTGTTCCTCGCGCAGGCTGGGCAGTCCGAACAATCCGTCGAGCATTACAAACAAGCCATTGCGCTGACGCCGCAGTCGCCCTTCCCGCATTTCTTCCTCGCGCAGATTCACGAGCGCGCCGCTCGGCCCGAGATGGCCATCAAGGCCTATCGCGAGGCCGTCAAGCTCGATCCCTCCTATGTCCCCGCCCGCACGAATTTGGGCGTGGCCTACCAGCACCAGGGCAGCCTGGAGATGGCGATCCCGCAGTTTCGCGAGGTCATCAAGCTGAATCCCAACGACGCCGTGGCCCACGCCAACCTGGCCTGCGCACTGGCGGAACAGGGCAAGCAGGAGCCGGCGTTGAAGGAATATCAGGAAGCGCTCAGGCTCAATCCGAACGATGCGGAGGTCCACTTTGCTCTGGGCGGCCTGTACGAGACGCGCAACCGCATGGACCTGGCGGCGAAGGAATATGGGGCGGCGCTCCAGGCCAATCCCGCCTTTTCACCGGCCTATACCGCGCTGGGCTGGATTGCCTTCAACAAGGGCCACAAGAACGACGCCCTGGAGGCCTTCAACCACGCGCTGAAAATCAATCCGGAGGACGGCGGCGCCTACCACGGCGTGGCGCAGATCTATGCGGAGCGGGGCAAGGGGACGCTGGCCATGGAACACTTTACGAAGGCGCTCAAATTCGAGAAGGACCAGTCCAAGAAAAGCGCGATCCTGGGCCACCTGTTCAAAATCGGGGGTACGTGGGATGCGTAACGGACGGGGCCGGTCATCAAGTCTGAAAGTCATAACGTCCTAAAGTCGTGAGGACAGACTTTAAGACTTGAAGACTTTATGACTTTTGGACTGGCTTGTTACAGGGTGCGGATGGCGCCTTGGAGGACCGTGACCTGCGTATGCGGGTCGCCGCTGGTCTTCAATTCGGCGCGGATCTGTTCCTTAAGATAGGAGGAATAGCCGACCTTCTCGACGAGGACTTCGAGAAAGCGCTCGGCCGGCAGGAGGGCCTGGCCCTTCAGCGCCTCGAGCGTCTCGTCGCTCACCGGCACGTAGGTGGCGCCGATGTGCAGCACGATGTTGTAATGGCGGTCGGTGGCGATCCGTTCGAAACGCAGGCCCTTTTCGTTCACGGCAACCCTCCTGAAGCGCGCACATTGTAGTGAATCAAAACGCATAAGACAAGAGCATGAAAAATGACGGCACGCAAGGCTGAACGGTGGGCTGATCCGGCGGTCATTCAATGGAGCCAGTTGCTTCTGGGCAGTTTCCGGCGCTGGCTGGGGCGCGATTTGATCGAGCGGAAGGGGAGCCCGGAGGAGCAGGCAAAAGCGCTCTACCTCGCGCCGGTCGTGGTCGTGTCGCACGGGATGGAGCGGACCCGATTCTCAATTACGGCAACAAGATCGCGCTGGATCTGTGGGAGCTGGACTGGGAGAAACTCACGAAGACGCCGTCACGGTTGACGGCCGAGCCGATGAACCAGGCTGAGCGAGCGCGGATGCTGACGCAGGCCCAGGAAAAGGGTTTTATTGACGATTACAAGGGCGTGCGGATTTCCGGGACAGGGAAGCGATTTCTGGTCGAGCAGGCGATTGTCTGGAACGTGGTGGGAACGGAGGGGGAGCAGATCGGCCAGGCGGCGACGTTCTCAAGATGGACGTTTCTGTAACCGTTTGAATCGCGGGACCGGTTTTCCGTCCACCATCACCGTGTCGAGAAACATGGCCTTCGGACGAACCCACAGCCACCGCTTGCCGTACAACGCGCGATAAACGACGAACTCCTCCTCCGTCTCGCTGTGCTTCGCGCAGCCGATGACATCGTAATCCTTTCCCTTGTAGTACCGATAGCGTCCGGGCTTGATCGACCCCTCATTATTCATGACGGTTCGTGACGAAACCGCCCAGACGCCTGGCGAGACGGGCGCGTGGAGCCTGGGGACTGACACCCTTCCCCGCGTCTGCGCGTGGTGTCTGTCCCCGTCCGAACCGGGACAGGCACCGTCGAGGACGACGGAGCCAGTCCCCGAACGGGCTGTTGACCGACCGAGCCGCGAGCCCGCTCAGCTGGCCGCGTGAAACTAGCGGCCCAGCGTGTCGCAGCGGCGTATCGGCGGTTGCAGTAGAAGCGTTCATGGATAATGAGGGGTAGGCTTGCTTCTCCCCCCCGCGGTGGTGTACCACAAACCTCGCTTTGATACAGTCGCAAAGTCATAAAGTCGGAAAGTCCTCAAGTCGGGAACGAACATCAGACTTTATGACTTTATAGACTTGATGACTTTTTGACTCTTCATAAGGAGCTGAATGGCCACGAACGACAAGCAGGTGATTTTCTCATTGGTCGGTGTCGGCAAGGTCTACCCGCCGAAGAAGCAGGTGCTGCACGACATCTATCTGGGCTTTTACTACGGGGCCAAGATCGGCGTGCTGGGCCTGAACGGGTCCGGCAAGAGCTCGCTGCTCAGGATCATCGCCGGCGCGGACAAGGACTATCTCGGCGAAGTGACCATGTCGAAGGGCTACACGATCGGCCTGCTCGAACAGGAGCCGCAGCTCGACAGGAAGAAGACGGTCAAGGAGGTGGTCGAGGAGGGGCGGCACGAGCTGGTCGCGATGCTGAAGGAGTACGAAGCCGTCAGCAACAAGCTTGGCGACTGCACGCCGGACGAAATGGAAAAGCTGCTGGAGAAGCAGAGCAATCTCCAGGAAAAGATCGAGGCGGCCAACGGCTGGGAACTGGAGAACCATCTTGAGGTGGCGATGGACGCGCTGCGCTGCCCCCCGCCCGATGCGAAGATCGACATGCTCTCCGGCGGCGAGAAGCGGCGCGTCGCCCTGTGCCGCCTGCTGATCCAGGAGCCGGATATTCTCTTGCTGGACGAGCCGACCAACCATCTGGATGCCGAATCGGTCCAGTGGCTCGAGCAGCATCTGAAACAATATAAAGGCACGGTCATCGCCGTCACCCACGACCGGTATTTTCTCGACAACGTCGCCGGATGGATTCTGGAGCTGGACCGAGGCCACGGCATTCCCTTCCAGGGCAACTATTCGTCCTGGCTCCAGCAGAAACAGGATCGGCTGGCCAAGGAAGAAAAAGCCGAGGAAAAAAAGGCCAAGACCTTGGAGCGCGAGCTGGAATGGATCCGCATGGCGCCGAAGGCCCGGCAGGCCAAGGGCAAGGCCCGCCTCAACAAGTACGAGGAGCTGCTCGAGCAGAAGGGCGAAAAGGTTGCCGCGGATCTGGAAATCTACATTCCGCCCGGGCCGCGCCTGGGCGATGTGGTGGTCGAGGCGAAGGACCTGACGAAGGGCTACGGCGACAGGCTGCTTTTCGAGAAGCTGAATTTCAATCTGCCCAAGGGCGGCATCGTCGGCGTGATCGGGCCCAACGGCGCCGGCAAGACGACGCTGTTTCGCATGATCGTCGGCAAGGAAAAGCCGGACAGCGGTTCCATCAGGACCGGCGAGACGGTCAAGCTCGGCTACGTGGACCAGGATCGCACGCTGGATGCGACGAAAACCGTCTTCGAAGTCATTTCTGGCGGACAGGATTCCTTCAAGCTCGGCAAGGTTGAAGTCAACGGACGGGCCTACTGCTCGCGCTTCAACTTCAGCGGGACGGACCAGCAGAAGAAGGTCAAGGACCTCTCCGGGGGCGAACGGAACCGCGTGCATCTGGCCCGCATGCTCAAGGAAGGGGCGAATCTGATCATTCTGGACGAGCCGACAAACGACCTGGACGTGAACACGCTGCGGGCGCTGGAAGAGGGATTGGAAAATTTCGGCGGCTGCGCGGTCGTGAGCAGCCACGACCGCTGGTTCCTCGACCGCGTCGCCACGCACATCCTGGCTTTCGAGGGCGACAGCAAGGTCGTCTGGTACGAGGGCAACTATTCAGACTACGAAGCGGACCGCAGGAAGCGTTTGGGCAAGGACGCCGACCGCCCGCACCGGATCAGGTACCGGAAGCTGACGAGAAGCTGAGACGAACCTACGCCCCCTCCAGAAACAGCACCCGCCGTTTGCCGTCCCGATCGCGCTGGATGGTCATGCGGATCACCGCTCCCTTCGGGAAAGCCTTGAACGTCGCGAACATCTCGGGACTTGCCGGATAGACGACAAACTGCCGCCGGTCCGATATCGACAGCCACTGGCGGCCGTCGTGGACCCTGAGCCATTCGATCCACATCGCGTCGTCGTAGGTGTCGAGGTACAGCACGCGGCCTTCGATGCGGGTTGCGTGGTCGAACCGCATCTGCGTGATGGGCACTTCGATTTCAGGAGGGAGATCGCCGGGCTGGAGCGGCTCCTGCGAATGACCGGAAGCCGGCAGCACGACGAGCAGCCCTGCGAGCACGATGGAGCGTGACATGGCTCGATTATACACTTATGTTTTGCATCTTCCGGTTTGTGGTAACGTAGAGACTGTCATGCCGCGCTTCATCGCCCTCGCCAGCGTCCTTGCCGGCCTGTTGCTGGCCGGCTGCGTGTCGGTCGGTACTTCAAAATTGGCCGATCAGGAAACGCTTGCCCAGATCAAGGTCGGGCAGACGACCCGACAACAGGTATTGGCCCTGCTCGGCGAGCCCCTGGATTACCGCCGCATCGAGTACGCTGGGTCTATCCGCGAGTGGTGGGCCTACGAGCTTGCGTCCTCCACGATTAACCCCTTCGAGTATCTCTTCATCTACGGGTTTTGGACGAACGGCGTCGGCCTGTTCGACACCCGGCACGACCTGCACGTGTTTTTCGATGCCGGAGGCATCGTGAGAAGCTTCTCGCTGCAAACGACGTCCTACGACATGGGCAGCCCTATCAGCGCCCTTCACGTCACCAGCATGGCCACCCGCACCATGGTCTACGGAGGCCGCACCGACAAACCGGTCAGCTTCACGGACCGGATGGAATTTATCTACTAGCCCACATTATTCATGAACGCTTCTACTGCAACCGCCGATACGCCGCTGTGACACGCTGGCATGCGACTGAACGGCATGCCAGCGGGCGGGCTCGCTCCTCGCGACCTCGACGTACTGATCTAAGCCCACTGGAGGCAAAGTACCTCTCCGCTCGCATTTGATCGAAGCGAGCGGTTCAAGCGAAGCTTGGTATGTACCTCCTCGGCCGCTCCGGGCTCCGCGCGCCCGTCTCGCGTGGCGTCTTGGCGGTTTCGTCACGAACCGTCATGAATAATGTGGGCTAAACCGTTTCAGGCCTGCGGGTTGACGACGTTGAAGAGGGCCGAGTAGTCCGCCTCGCCCAGTCCCTGCGCGAGCGCCCCGGCCAGGATCGGCCGCACGCCTTCCAGATTGGCGGTGTTGAGCCCGACGCGCGCCGCCTCTCTCAAAAACAGGTCCACGTCCTTGAGCAGGAGCCGGACGGAGAAGTTCGGGTTGGCGTAGTCGCGCGCGAGCAGCCGGGGCAGCTTTTTCTCGAACGCCGGGGCGAAGAGGGCGCTCTCGCGCAGCACCGCCATGAAGGCCTCCACGGCGACGCCTTCGCGCTGCACCAGGCCGAGGCTGAGCGCGAAAGCCGTCATCTCGGCCGCGATCAGCTGATTGAGGGCCAGTTTCAGCGCCGCCGCCTTGCCCACGGGACCGATCAATCGTGCGTCGCGCCCCGCCTCGCGGAAGAGGCCCGACCATTGTGCGAACTGCTCCGGCGACGCCCCGACCATGATGAGCAGAGTGCCCGCCTTCGCTTCCGCGATGCTTCCGAGGACGGGCGCTTCCAGATAGTCGCCCCCCGCAGCGATGACCTCTTGCCGGATGGCCTGGCTTTCGCCGGGGCCGATCGTGCCCATCTGGATGACCGTTCGCCCGGCCAGCTCTTGCGCGGCCGGATCCCCGAGCAGCACCGAGCGAATCGCCGGCGCATCGGCCAGCATCACGAGCACGCACTCGGCCTCGCGGATCGCATCTCCGGGCCGCTCGGCCACGGCAATGCCGATCCGGCGCAAGGGGTCCGCCTTCTCTCTCGTGCGGTTGTAAACGATGACGGTATGGCCGACGGACTTCAGCCGTTCGGCCAGGGGTCGTCCCATCAGCCCGGTTCCCAACACGGCGATTTTCACAGCCAGACCTCCTGGTAAACGCAATGGGTACGATGCATCATACCGTGGCGGCGGGCCGGGTGAAAGACGGGGCGTCCGACGGGCTCCGGTTGAAACCGACGGCACGATTCCCTTAACATCAAGTCCGCCATGCTGCGCCCCCTTGCCTTTGCCAACGCGATCGCCGTCACGACCGCCGCGCTGACGGTCTTCCTGTGGGCGCTCCGGTTTCTCCTGCCGTCGTTCTTCACCTTCTTCTTCAACGCGCAGTTTTTCGGCGCGGACGTGGCGTCGCTGCTGCCGAAAGACGTCAGCCCGCTCCTCATGCTGACGGAATTTACTGCCCTTCTCGCCGGCGCCTGGGGGATCGGTTTTCTCTGGGCCTCACTGTACAATCGTTTGATCAAGTAACTGCCCGATGAAAGTCGAACAACTCGGCGGGCTGAAAGTTCGTCTGACCGGCGGCACGGATGGCCGCGGTGGAGGCAACGGGCCGGTCGTCGTGCTCCTGCACGGCTGGGGCGCGCCGGGAGACGACCTGGTGCCGCTGGGGCATGAAATAGACGCGCCGACCGGAACGCGCTACGTCTTTCCGGAAGCGTCGCTGTCGCTGCAGATGGGGTTCGGCGACCCTTCGAGTACCTCAGGGCCGCGAGCCGAGTCGAGCGGCTCGCGCGGTTGGTGGATGCTGGACATCGAGAAGCGCCAACGCGAGATCGCCGCCGGCCGGGCGCGCGATCTTTCCCGCGAGGTTCCGACGGGATTGACCGAGGCGCGCGCCAAAGTGGTTGCGTTGCTCGACGAACTGGAACGCCGCATCGGCGTGAAACAGATCGTCCTCGGCGGCTTCTCGCAGGGGGCCATGCTGGCCTGTGACGTCGCGCTGCGCACCGGCAGGCCGCTGGCCGGCCTGGTCATGCTGTCGGGAACGCTCCTCGCTGCGGATGAATGGACGCCGCTGATACCGAAGCGGAAAGGGCTTCGAGTATTTCAAAGCCACGGCAGCGCCGATCCGCTCCTGCCGTCCTTCATGGCCGAGCAGTTGCGCGACTTGCTGAAGCAGGGCGGACTGTCGGTGGAGTGGGTCGGCTTCCGGGGAGGGCACGAGATTCCAAGTCCCGTCCTCGACAAGCTTGGCGGGTTTTTGCGAGCCGTGCTCACTCGTTAACGACGCTTCACGCTTGCGCGCCGAAGCGCATCAGCGCGCAGGCACGAACGACGAGGGCCGCGTTCTTCGACGCTCACTGCGGCGGCCAGATGCGGTCGTACCATTTCGCGGTCCGCGGGTCCTTTTTTCGGTGCCTGACGTGGTAGGTCTTCGCTTGCAGTTTGTCCCAGTCGATCACCACGCGCCCGCCCTTTTGCTCGTGCAGCTTGGTCCAGGACTCCAGGATGGTGAGGCATGCATGGTCGATGTGCCGCAGCGCCTCGAAATGCATCTCGACCACGACGCCCGGGGGGATGACTTCCAGGGCGGTCGAGAGCCTGGGCAGGCTGATAAACGTGGCGATGCCCATGAGGTGGAACCGGTAGGTTACCGTGGAGGAACCGGTCTGCTGTTCCAGATGGGTTTCCAGGTTCTGGGTCGTGTAGAGCAGTTTCCAGATCGCCAGTCCGACACCGACCAGCACGCCGGTCAGCAGATTCGTGGCGACGATCGCACCTAGCGTTCCGAAATAAATGGCCACCTCGCTCCGCCCGTAGTCCTTCAGCTCGTTGATCACCGCGATGTTCATCAGCTTGTAGCCGGTGAAGACGAGGATGGCGCCGAGGCAGGAGGTGGGAATCTGCCGCAGCACGAAGGGGAGGAAGGCCACGAAGAGCAGCAGCCACGCGCCGTGGAACACGGCCGACGCGCGCGTCTGCGCGCCGGCCTGGACGTTGGCCGAGCTGCGCACGATCACGCCCGTCATCGGCAGCGCCCCCAGCAGGCCGCAGAGCGCGTTGCCCACGCCCTGGGAGAACAGTTCCTTGTTGTAGCGGGTGCGGGGGCCGGAATGCAGGTGGTCCACGGCGGTGGCGGACAGCAGGGTTTCCACGCTGGCGATGAACGCCATGGCCAGCGAGGCCGAGAGCAGTGACGTGTCCGTCAGATGCGCCAGAGTCTCGAGTTTGGGAAGTTCGATGATGGCCAGCAGATCGTCGCGGACCTTCACATGGGCGATCGGGAGATCGAAGAAGACGGTGGCAGCCGTGGCGAGCACGACGCCGACCAGCACGCCGGGCACGGCCTGCAGCTTCCTGGGGATGAATTTGTTCCAGAGAATGATCGTCGTAATCGTCAGGACGCCGATCGCCGCCGCTTCCTGATGGGCGGGACCGCCTTCTGCGGGGGACACGGCCTTCCAGATCCCCGCCGGAATGCTGAGAATATTTTCCAACCCGTTGGCACGCGGCGCATCGTCGATCATGATGTGAAACTGGCTGGCGAGAATCAGCATCCCCAGGCCGGAGAGCATCCCGTGAATGACCGCGGGCGACACGGCGCGGAACCACTGTCCCATTTGCAGCCAGGCTGCCACCATCTGATGAAAGCCGGCCAGCAGGACAATGACGCCGAGCTTCTCCATCCCGTACGTCTGGAGATATTGCCAGACGATCACGCTCAGGCCCGCAGCCGGGCCGCTTACTTGCAAGGGGCAGCCGGAGAGCATCCCCACGACCAATCCGCCGACGAT
>Ga0155970_168_pt3 | contig 13074 bp, 12 predicted proteins | sample RifCSPlowO2_02_FD_107624 | JGI IMG/M metagenome (GOLD analysis project Ga0155970, IMG submission 107624) | Nitrospirae bacterium RIFCSPLOWO2_02_FULL_62_14
CGAGCCGAGGCCTACCTTGCAGAGACTTTCGAGCGACTTGGCCTGCACGTGTCCACCCATCCCTTCGAGGCCATGGGCAGCACCTATCGCAACGTCGTCGCCACTCTGCTGCCGACCCATCAGACGCAGGGCCGCGGGCACGGCACGCCGGCCGCCCCGCTGATCCTGGCCGCCCACTACGACACGGTCGAAGGCTCGCCGGGCGCCGACGACAATGCCAGCGCTCTGTCCGTCCTGCTGGAGACCGCGCGGCGCCTGCGCAGCGCGGACCGGACGCGCGAAATCCACTGCATCGGCTTTTGCCTGGAAGAAGAAGGATTGCTCGGCAGCCTGGCCTACGCGGAAGAACTGAGGGCCGCGGGGCGCGACATTGTCGGCGCCCTGGTGCTCGAATGCGTGGGGTTCGCCAGCGACAACGACGGTTCGCAAACTGCGCCGGCCGGCCTGCCGCTCACCGTTCCGACAATCGGCAATTTTCTGGCGATTGTGGGCAACGCCGCTTCAGCCGCCCTGACGGCCGCCGTCGCGCGTGCCGCTGAGCCGCACGTGCCGGTCGTCCCGCTGGTGATCCCCGGCAGCGGCGAATCGCTGCCGGACACGCGCCGCAGCGATCATGCGGCGTTCTGGCACTACGGATTTCCCTCCGTCATGCTGACCGACACCGCCAACTTCAGGAACCCAAATTATCACCGGCCCACCGACACGCTCGATACGCTGAGCCTCAAGTTTCTGGCACGCGTTGCCGATGCCGTGACTGCCGCAGCCGTCCACCTCGCTGGAGGGGTATCAATGTACAACGGACGGGACTCATAGTCCTTGGACCCCGCTCCTGTCGTGAGAATTTAGCGGCAGGGGAACTTGGCACCGCCCTTGCGTCATTTTGCAAGACCTTAACGGACAGGGTCGTTTAACCGGCGAGGAGGAATCTGTGGAGCAACGACGGGACCGGCGGGTGCAGGTGCAGTACCCCATCTCTTTTGAGGGAAATCAAGGTGTTGGGAAAGGGACGCTCTTCAACCTCTCCCTCGGCGGCTGCGGGATTGAAAGTGGAGCCCATGTACAAGTTGGTACAACGGTCACGCTCCGTGTGTACGTTCCCACACACAGGGAGCCGATTCATGTGGGGCGGGCCGGGGTGACGTGGTCGGCAGGTCAGGACTTCGGCGTGGAATTCATGGACATGGACCCCAAGGAACAGGAGCGCTTGAAGAAACTCATTGTGGATCTGCAGGAAGGCAAGACCAACATTCATTAGGCATCGGGGTTTCATTTCGGAAAGCTCTCTCGCAGTCAATCCCCTCCCTTGATCGCATCCCGGTCGTATTCGTCTCCGATCTCATCCGCCTCTTTCTCCCCCAAGGCACTGAGGAACGACGCCCGCAGGGCTCGAACCTGCGCCAGACTCTTCACGGCCCCGGCAGTCTCCGCCCGGGCGAGAAACCGGCTGCACAGTTCCCGTCCACGGTGAAAATGCTCGGCCATGGGATCTTCGGCCGCCTGCTGCCAGGTGCTGTAGATCAGGAATTCCTGGAAGGCCTGCGCATCGTGATGACGGTCTCCGAGAATGAGCAGTTGACGGTAGGCCTGCGTCGCCTCCTCGCCGGCGCTCGCCGAAAAGGTCGCTTCCAATTCGTGGGCCAGCTCCCGATCAGGTCCCAGCTCGTTTCGCGTCGACGCGAGCTGAAACGCGACCTGTGCGGCGATGGCCGGATCAAAGTGCAGATCCATCAGCAGGTCCCGCCGGCCTCATGCTTCATAATAGACCACGATCGTCGCCTTGCCGCATTTGGTGCAGGTCCCTTGCTTGGTCATGGGGATTTTCCCCGCGCTCTCGGCGGCCTTGACTTGCGCGTCGCTGGCGCGGGCATGGGCGTTGTAGCACTCGCTGCAATAGGGCGGGGTCTCGGCCATAGCACCTCCTGGGCTGAAGCCGCGTACCGATACAGAGCGGGAAAAGCAGGAATGAGTGGCATCATAGTAGGAGGATGCGCAGGACGGGTCAAGTTTCAATAGGACTTGGCGCGCCGAGTGAAATTTCCATCGGGAATTGTGCTAATATTCCCTCCCCATGACACCGAAGGGACAGTACGCGCTGATGGTCGTGACGGGGCCCGACCAGCCGCACATGTTCATGCTGACGCAATTTCCCGCGCGGATCGGCCGGAGCGAGAATGATCAGGTGCGGCTCTCTGATCCCGCCGTCTCCCCGGCGCATTGCGAAATTCTCTCCATCGACGGCGTGCTGTGGCTCACGGCGTTGAACCCGGACCCCCCGGTGAGGGTGGACGGGACGCCCGTGAAACAGGGAACGCCGGCACGCCTCACCGCCAACCGCAGCAAGATCATGGTGGGCGGCACGGTGCTGGCGTTGCGTGACATCAGCGCATTGCTCGGCAAGATGGAAACCGATCTCTACGAGGAAGGACAGCAGGCCGCCCCGGCGGACACGGTGAAGGCATCCGGCCCGCCCGCGCACGATCAGTCGCTTTCCGATCTCGTGCCGCCGACGATGATGTTCAAATCCGAGACGCAGGCCCTGATGATGGCGGACGTGTGCGATTCCACCGGCCAGGCCTACTCCGTATCCAAGGCCCAGGGCTCCGACCAGGCGAACAAACAGATGGGGAAAGCCTTCCAGGCGTTCTATAACCTGTTCGACCGGCACGCGCAGGCGCACCACGTGCTGCACGTCCTGAAGCCGGGGGACGCCGTGTTCGCGACGTTCAAATCACCGGAGGACTGCCTGGCAGTCTGCTGCAAGATCCTGTCCGATCTGGAGCAGCTCCGGCCGAAGCTCCAGGAGAAGGGGCTGATGCCGCTGAACGTGCGCGTGGCCGCGCACTATGCGCCGGTGCTGCATTCGTCCGACCAGTCCCAATTCTTCGGCCTGCCGATCCACCTGACCAACCGCCTGCAGAGCCTGGCCTCCGAGCAGGTGGTCGGGACCCTGACCGGAGACTTTCCCAAGATCAACCGGATCTTTCTGACCGCCGAGATCTACAAGACCCTGCCTGCCGCCTGGGTGCCGCTGACCTGGCGGGTCGGCTCGTTCACGGTTGCGGGATTTGCCGAAGAGGTCTTCCCCGTCTACGGCCTCAAGTGGCAGGAGCTTATTCAACGAAAGCTCGTAGGCTGAACGGCGGGTCCTTGCACCGTCCCCTCCCTCCCGCCTTGTGACAGATAACCTGACAGATTATAGTGACCCGGCCGACTCATCGTTCAGGGGCACGAGCATGGCTAAGATCGCGACATTGGCCGGAGGCTGCTTCTGGTGCCTGGAAGCGGTCTATGACCAGGCGAAAGGCGTCTCGTCGGTCGAATCCGGCTATATGGGCGGGATGAATCCCGACCCGACCTACGAGCAGGTCTGCTCGGGCCGCACGGGCCACGCGGAAGTGGTGCGGATCACGTTCGACCCGGCCGCGATTTCCTTCCGGGAGTTGCTGGAGATATTCTTCGTGGTTCACGATCCCACGACCTTGAACCGCCAGGGCAACGATGCGGGAACGCAATACCGGTCGGCCATTTTCCATCACTCGCCGGAGCAGAAACAGACCGCCGAAGAGGTCATCGCCGCCTTCACGAAAGACAAGATCTATGAGAACCCCATCGTGACGGAGGTTGTCCCCGCGACCACGTTCTACGTGGCGGAGGACTACCATCAGGAATATTTCGTCCGCAATCCGCTGCAGGGCTATTGCACCTACGTGGTCGGTCCGAAAGTCGCCAAATTCCGGAAACAGTTCGCCACCAGGCTCAAAGCCTAGTAATCAAATACCCTTCCCGGTCTTTGTCTTCTCCTCCTCCCCTTATGGTAAAGTGACCCCCCATGCGGATCTTTATTCTGGGAGCCGGCGCCACCGGCTCGTTGCTCGCGCAACTGCTGGCACGCCAGGGCCATCACGTCTGGTGCGGCGACAGGGACCCTGCGCGCGCGCAGCGTTTTTTGGGCAAACGCTCGCGGATTCCGGTCAAGCCGGTCAACGCCCGAAATCTCTGGAGCATCGTCAAGGCAGCCAAGGGCTGCCATCTGCTCGTCAACTGTTCGCCGGCTGTCCTCAATAAAATCGCGCTCCGTGCCGCGCTTCGCCTGCGGTCCCACTATCTCGACACCGCCTCGCACTTGACGGGATATCCCTTCCAGGTCGAACAGCTCCGGTTCGACGCCGACTTCCGGAAAAAACGCCGGACCGCCGTCATCAACGCCGGCGTAGCCCCCGGCCTCACCAATCTGCTGGTGGCCCGCAGCGCGGACCTGCTGGACGGGCTGGAAACCGTCCAGGTGCGCCTCTATGAGAGCACCGACAGCGACGATCCCGTCTCCCAGTGGTCTCCCGATTCGTCGTTCGATGAAGCGGTCTCGCGGCCGCGCGTCTACCGGAACGGCCGGTTTCATTTAGGCGCGCGCTTCGGCGAGCGGGAGGTCTTCCGCTTCCCGCCGCCCATCGGACCGGTCGGCGTCGTCCTGGCGGCGCAGGACGAAGTGTGCACCCTGCCGCGCGTCATTCCCATGCGCGCGCTGGACGTCAAAATCGGGGGCAACGACTTCGACCGGCTGCGGCGCTGGTACCGCCTGGGCAAGCTGCGCAAATCGCGGGGTTTGTCCGTGAAACACTTTCCCAAGACCCCGACCCCGCGCCAGGTTGCCAAACTCATGCGGCACGGCCGGCTCTGGCATGCGCGGTTTGCGCTGGCCGTGGTGGCACATGGAATCAAGGGCGAGCGCAGGGCGATGGTTCGCTGGGATGCCGGGTTCCCCACGCTCCACCAGATTCGTCAACGCGGCCGGTTCACCTCCCCGATCGCCTGGGCGACCGCGCATCTGGCCGCCCTGTTCATCAAAAATTTTCCGCGCGAACTGCCCGGCGCCTATCCGCCCGAGGCCTTGCCGCGCGAAACGCATCAGGCCATCCTGGCCGGCGCGCGGACCTACGGCATCCGTCTCACAAAACGGATCAAGCTCCTGAAACCGGTCGACCACGAGGACTGACGTGTCGCCGGCCAGACGCCTGCTTCCCCAAACCCGCGCCATGATCCGCACGCTCTTCAAGCGACTGGATTACCCTGCGCTCGGCCGCATCTATTGCGACGAAGGCGGCGACGCCTTCTGGAAGGCCAAACGGGGGCCCTGCCAGACGCTCGGCATCAAGCTCGCGGAGATACTGCGCGGCCGGCTTAAACAAGGAGGGCGCAGCCTCTACGTGGGCGCCGGGGTGGCGGAACTGCCGGTGCTGGCGATGGAGACGATGGAATTGGGCCGGGCCGTGACCGCCTGCAACCTGCGCGAGGACGAAGTCACCGTGCTCAACCAGGCCTGTAACGACGTACCTTTTCGTTTTGTTCACCAGGACGCCGGCGACGTGGAGGGCGCGTTCGATCACGTATGGATCGTGAGCGTGCTGAACGATCCGGAGCGGTTTCCCGAACTCTCGGCCCTCTCCTACGGCCGCGCCAATCCGGTGCTGTTCGACACGGCGGCGTTCACGAAGGAGCGCGAGGAGGTCGTCGCCCTGGCGGCCCACTGCCTGCGCAAGCTCCAACTGCCGAGCCTCGTGACGACTTCAACCGAGGAAATCAACTGGATCACCGACTGGTGCCTGCGGCGGAATATTTCGTGTATGGTCGAGCCGGAGAGCTACCCCTCCGCGACCGTGGAAGATCCGGTGTGTTTCATCCGGATCGGCGAACGTGAACGTCGCAAAGTCGCAAAGTCTTAAAGTCATCAAGTCCCTGTCTTTAGGACTTTCGACTTTATGACTTTCTGACACGGGGTTTCTAAATACGAAACCCCGTCTTCTCCTTCGCCGGATCGCTCAGATATTGCCGGGCATACTTGACGTAGTTCTGCGACGATTCCCTGATCCAGGCCAGCTCCTGATCCGTCACCGGCCGTTTGATCTTGGCCGGCGAGCCGAGGACCAGGCTCCTGGGCGGCACGATCGTGTTCTCCGTGACCAGCGCGCCGGCCCCGACGACGCAGTCCTCCCCGATCACCGCCCCGTCCATGATGATGGCACCCATGCCGATCAGCACCCGGTCCTTGATCGTGCAGCCATGCACGACAACGTGGTGGCCGATCGTCACATCGCTGCCGATGACCAGCGGATGGGTGTCATGTGTGACGTGGAGCATGCAGAGGTCCTGCACGTTGGTCCGGTCGCCGATGCGGATGTAGTTGACGTCCCCGCGGACGACGGCATGAAACCAGATGCTGCAGTCCTCCCCCATCACCACGTCGCCGATCACAACGGCGGTGTCCTCGACGAAGATGGACTTGGGAACCACCGGCAGAACGCCTTGAAACGCACGGATCATACCGCCTCCGGCGGAAGTGAAAAGTTGAAGAAACTGTAAGGGAACGGACGGAACGAATCAAGCGGGCTGTTCAGGGCCCGTTCGTTTGACAGTCTTTCCAACCGTCCCGTAGACTGCCCTCATGGCACGCAAAACGCTTCCCATGGCCACGGGAAAAGGGGACAGCCACCAGCCTTCGCTGAAGGCTACGGCTGGGGCCAGTCCCCAAAAAACGACCCTCGGCTTCGTCAATCTGGGTTGCACGAAAAACCAGGTGGACGCCGAGATTATGATCGGAACCCTGGCGGTGAACGGCTTCGAGCTGTCGGCGGACCCGGAGCGGGCCGAAGTCGTCATCATCAATACCTGCGGCTTCATCGAGGAAGCCAAACAGGAGTCCATCAACACGATCATCGAACATGGCGAACTGAAAAAATCAGGCTCCTGCAAGGTGCTGATCGCCTCCGGCTGCCTTGCCCAGCGATACCAGGGCGACCTGCTGAAAGAATTGCCCGAACTGGACGGCGTGGTCGGCACAGGCGAGATCGGCAGGATCGCCGACATCTGCAAAACGCTGCTGCAGCCCGGGAAACGCCACCAGCGTGTCTTCATCAGCCAGCCTCCCTATTTGTACGATGAGATGGCCCCGCGCATCCGGCTGGGCCGTTCCCATTCGGCCTACGTGAAAATCGCCGAGGGCTGCAACCGGAACTGTTCCTTCTGCGCGATTCCCATCATGCGCGGCAAGCAGCGGAGCCGCCCGATCGAGTCCATCGTGGCGGAGGCGAAACAGCTTGCCTCTGAGGGCGTGAAAGAACTCAATCTGATTTCCCAGGACACGGTGAACTACGGCGTGGATCTGGGCATCAGGCAGGGGCTCACGGCGCTTTTGATAGAGTTGGTGAAAGTGAAGGGCCTGCGCTGGATTCGCCCATTTTATCTCTACCCGCAGCAGGTCACGGACGAGCTGGTCGCGCTCTACGCGGGCGAAGAGAAACTCGCCAAGTACATCGACATGCCCTTCCAGCACATCAACGATGCGATGCTCAGGCGCATGCACCGGCTGGGAACGAAGGCCGACATTACGAAGCTGGTCGAGAAATTCCGCGTGCGCATCCCCGGCCTGACCTTCCGCACGGCCTTCATTGTCGGCTTTCCCGGAGAGACGGAAGCCGCGTTCAATGAACTGAAGGCCTATGTCGAGGACATGGAGTTCGATCGCATGGCCGCTTTTCTCTATTCCGACGAGGAGGGCGTGCCGGCCGAGCGGATGGACGGCAAGGTGGACCGGAAACTGATGCAGGAAAGGCAGAACGAACTGCTGGCGGTCCAGGAGCCGATCTCGCTCGCCAAAAGCCGGGCTTTCGTTGGGCGCACGCTCGAAGTGCTGGTGGACGGCGCGTCAGATGAAACGGAACATCTCCTGGAAGCCCGGCACGAGGGCCTCGCCCCTGAGATTGACGGCGTCGTCTATATTAACGATGGAACGGCGAAGCCCGGCGATCTCGTGAAAGTCCGCATCACCGACGCCACGACGTTCGACCTCGTCGGACACGTCGTGAACAGTCCCTCTTCAGCGCCCATTGTCCCGCGCCATGCCCCTGCGATCCTGCACCGCTGATCATTTTGTATCTGACGGATGTTCAAAATGGCTGTTCGGCAAGGCCGCAGCGAGTGAGGAGGCGAAGCGTACGTTTTTCGGTACGTTGAGCCTCCGAGCGATGCGAGAACGCAGTTGGCGGCCATTTTCAACATCCGCTAGCGAGGCGGGAATCTTGTAATCGCGACCGGCGCGTAGGTGAGCGCTGGCCCATCGGCTGTCTTCGTGGCCAGCGTATGCTTGAGCCACTTGCCGTCGTCCCGCTTCGGAAAATCGGGCCGGTAATGCGCGCCGCGGCTTTCCTCGCGTGCGAGCGCGCCGGCGACGATGGTTTCCGCAATCTCGACGAGACAACTTAACTCGAAGGCCTGAACCAGGTCGGTGTTGAAAATTTTTCCCTTATCCTGAAGCCGCACGGCTTCCGCGCGGAACTGCAGCTCGCGTATCTCCTTTAAGGCATCGGTCATGGATTGTGTCGTCCTGAAAATGCCCAGGTTCGTGCTCATGACCGTGCCCAGGGCATCCCGCACCTGCCAGGCCCGCTCCGACCCGCGATTATCCATCAATCTCAGGAGATGAACCTCTTCCCGCTTGAGCGCCGCATCCGGCAGGGCCCTCGGTCGAACAGTGGCGCTATATTCCGCTGCCTTCTGGCCGGCCCGCCGGCCGAAGACGATCGTCTCCAGCAGTGAATTCCCTCCCAGCCGGTTGGCTCCGTGCACGCTCACGCAGGCGCATTCCCCTGCCGCGTAGAGGCCGGGCATTGATGTTTCGCCCCAGATGGTCGTCTTGACCCCGCCCATCTGATAATGCGCGCCAGGCCTGATGGGAATCGGCGATTCGATCGGATCCACCCCGGCGAACTCCACCGACAGCTGGCGGATCTGTGGGAGGCGTTCAAGAATCTTCTGCCGGCCCAAATGCCGCAGGTCCAAAAGGACGCAGCCGTCTATTCCACGCCCTTCCAGAATTTCCTGCCCGATCGCCAGCGAGACCGTCGAGCGTGTCGCCAGCTCCATCTGCTCCGGAGCGTATTTTTTCATGAACCGCTCGCCCAGCGTGTTCAATAAGTACGCGCCTTCGCCCCGTGCCCCTTCGGTGATCAAAATGCCGGTGTCCTTGAGCGTCGTCGGATGGAACTGCACGAACTCCATGTCCTCGAGCGGCACGCCGGCCCGGTAAGCCAGGGCCATGCCGTCGCCGGTGTTGATCACGGCGTTGGTGCTGGTGTGGAACACGCGGCCGCTGCCGCCGGTCGCCAGCACGACGGCCTTCGCGCCGATCGCGTGCAGGCCGCCGCGCACGATATCCCAGGCGATGACCCCGCGGCAGATGCCGTCTTCCACGATCAGCGACGTCACGTACCATTCTTCGTAGACCTGGCAGCCGCGCTTCATGAGCTGCTCGTACATCGTGTGGAGGATCGCGTGGCCGGTCCGGTCGGCGGCATAGCAGGCGCGGGGGAACCCGGCCCCGCCGAAGGGCCGCTGCGCGATGCGGCCCTGCTCGTCCCGGCTGAAGATCACGCCCATGCGCTCCAGCTCCAGAATATCGGCCGGCGCCTCCCGGCACATGGCCTCGATGGCATCCTGGTCGCCCAGGTAATGGCCGCCCTTGGCGGTATCGAGCGCATGGGCTTCCCAGGAATCGTTCTCGCCCAGCGCGGCGTTGATGCCGCCCTGCGCGGCCACCGAGTGGCTGCGGACCGGATGGACTTTGGAGACGAGCGCGACGTCGAGCTGCGGGGGCGCCGCCAGCGCCGCCCGCATACCGGCCAGCCCGGCGCCGACAATGAGCAGATCGTGGATTTTCATGCTGTGGCTGGTCGCGTCCTCACGATGTCCTGCATCATGGCGTAAGGACGGCGGCAGTGGCAAGAGAGGCCTTGCTTCGGTCGTGCCCGCCATGCAAAATGTGGGGACTGGCTCCGCTTTGCGGTGCCTGTCCCCGTTCTCATTGGGAGATCTATGAGCCCTCAGTCGTTCCTGAACCCTTCCGACACGTTTGTACACCGCCACATCGGGCCGACCGACGCCGACGTCCAGGAAATGCTGGTGATGCTGGGCCTCAAGTCGCTCGACGCCTTGATTGACGGAGTCGTCCCGGAGGACATCCGGATGCGCCAGCCGCTCACGTTCGGCACCTGCCGGGGCGAGTTCGACGTGCTGGCCGAGCTGCGCGCCATGCACGACCGCAACCAGGTGTTCCGCTCGTTCCTCGGCATGGGCTACCACGATTGCATCACCCCGGCGGTCATCCAGCGCAACATCCTGGAAAATCCAGGCTGGTACACCCAGTACACGCCCTACCAGGCCGAAATCTCCCAGGGTCGGATCGAGGCGCTGCTCAATTTTCAAACGATGGTCGCGGACCTGACCGGCCTCCCCTGCGCCAACGCGTCCATGCTGGACGACGCAACGGCGGCCGCCGAAGCCATGACCATGTGCCGGCGCATCGCGCATCGCACCGCCGAGGGCGGCGGGGAGAAGCACGGCTTTTTCGTGTCCGCGGATTGCGACCCGCAAACCATCGCCGTCATGCAGACCCGCGCGGAACCGCTGGGCATCCGGCTGCACGTGGACCGCATTGAGCATATCGATTTCGCCAAGCAGGATCTTTTCGGCCTGCTGCTGCAATACCCGGCCACGGACGGGACGATCCGTGACGATCACGAATTGATTGAACGGGCCCACAAGGCCGGAGTGTTGGCGGTCGTTGCCACGGACCTGCTCGCGCTCACGCTGATCAGGCCGCCCGGAGAATCAGGTGCGGATATTGCGGTGGGGTCGACGCAGCGGTTCGGGGTGCCGATGGGCTTCGGCGGACCGCACGCGGCGTTTCTCTCCTGCAAGACCGAGCACGTGCGGCAGATGCCGGGGCGCATTATCGGCGTCTCGAAAGACGCGGCCGGCAGACCCGCCTACCGGCTCACGCTCCAGACCCGCGAGCAGCACATCCGCCGCGACAAGGCCACCAGCAACATCTGCACGGCGCAGGTGCTGCTCGCCGTCATGGCCAGCATGTACGCCGTCTACCACGGCCCCGAGGGGCTCAAGCGTATCGCGGAACGCGTGCACGGCCTCACGGTCGTGCTGGCCGAGGGCTTGCGGAAACTGGGCTATGAAGTCGGCCCGACGCCGAGCTTCGACACGCTGCACATCAGGCCGATGGGCCGGGCCCCGCATCAATCCGTGGCCCGGATCGTCGCGCGGGCCGTCGAGCGCCGCATGAACTTCCGCCGGCACGAGGACGGCTTCATCACGATTTCGATCGACGAGGTGACGACCGCCTCGGAAATCCAGACCATGTTCGAGATCTTCGCCGGCGGGCAGCCGGTGCCCTTCACCGTGGAAGAACTGGCCGGCAAGGTCACCCTCGGCTATCCCAGGCATCTGGCGCGCACGAGCAAGTACCTGACACACGAAGTCTTCCACCGGTACCACTCGGAGCACGAGCTGACCCGCTACATCCAGCGGCTGCAGGACAAGGACCTGTCGCTAGTCCATTCGATGATCCCGCTGGGCTCCTGCACGATGAAGCTCAACGGCTCGGTAGAGATGATCCCGGTGACGTGGAAAGGCTTCAGCCGCCTCCATCCCTTCGCGCCGGTGGAGCAGACGCTGGGCTATCAGGAACTGTTCCGGCAACTGGAAGACCGGCTGGCCGAAATCACCGGTTTTGCGTCCACGTCGCTGCAACCCAACGCCGGCTCGCAGGGCGAGTATGCCGGGCTGATGGCGATCCGGGCTTATCACCGGCATCGGGACGAGGGGCATCGCAACGTGTGCCTGATTCCGGTCTCCGCGCACGGGACGAACCCGGCCAGTGCCGTGATCGCCGGGATGACGGTCGTGCCGGTCGCCTGCGACAGCCACGGCAACGTGGACCTGGCCGATCTGGAGGCCAAGGCGAAGGAGCACCACGATACACTCGCCGCGCTCATGGTGACCTATCCCTCCACGCATGGCGTCTTCGAAGAAGGCATCCGGAAAATCTGCCAGATCGTCCACGCGCACGGCGGGCAGGTCTATCTGGACGGCGCCAATATGAACGCGCAGGTCGGGCTCTGCCGGCCCGGCGACTTCGGCGCCGACGTGTGCCACTTGAACCTTCATAAAACCTTCTGCATCCCGCACGGAGGCGGCGGTCCCGGCATCGGCCCCATCTGCGTCGCCGCGCATCTGGCGCCCTTCCTGCCGGGCCATCCGATCACGAAGCTGGGCGGGAAGGAATCCATCGGGCCGGTTTCCGCCGCGCCCTACGGCAGCGCCAGCATCCTGTCCATTTCATGGGTCTATATCGCCCTGATGGCGGCGGAGGGGCTGACGAAAGCGACCAAGGTGGCGATCCTGAACGCCAACTACATGGCCAAGCGGCTGGAGAAGCACTACCCGGTGCTCTACACGGGCAAGAAGGGGTTCGTGGCGCACGAGTTCATTCTCGACGTGCGGCCGTTCAAGCAGACCGGCGTGGAGGCGATGGATGTCGCCAAGCGGCTCATGGACTACGGCTTCCACGCGCCGACCGTTTCGTTCCCGGTGGCCGGCACGCTCATGATCGAGCCGACGGAGAGCGAATCCAAAACCGAGCTGGACCGGTTCTGCGAGGCGATGATCAAGATTCGCGCGGAGATTCAGGACATCGCCGACGGGCGCCTCCCGAAGGACGACAATCCGCTCAAGAACGCGCCGCACACGATGCACGCGGTGACGGCCTCGGACTGGAAGCATGCCTACAGCCGCGAGCAGGCAGCGTTTCCGACATCCTGGGTGCGGGACCACAAGTTCTGGCCCTCTGTCGCGCGGATCGACGACGCGTACGGCGACCGTCACCTCATGTGCACTTGCCCGCCGATGGAGAGCTATCAATCCTAGGGGACTGGCTCACACCGTAGCCCATCAGGGGCTGGCTACTTTTCCAAGCACCATCGGAAAAGTTGCCTGTCCCTGTTCCGAAGCCGAAGGGCTTGGCTATGGTGGCATGGCTGTTCGCTTCCGCACCTCTCGGAGCGACCTAATCCAAACACCGGCTGACGAAGGGCAGACAGCTCCGGCGTCGGCATGATGCGTTGAACTCTCACGGCTGCCCATGCCGTACTGTCGGCCGGTCGCCTCACCGGAATAGCAGAACGGCGACCGGCACCTTATCTCCTCTAGTACGTCCCGCTCCCGCCATGCCGA
>Ga0155970_129_pt7 | contig 12769 bp, 13 predicted proteins | sample RifCSPlowO2_02_FD_107624 | JGI IMG/M metagenome (GOLD analysis project Ga0155970, IMG submission 107624) | Nitrospirae bacterium RIFCSPLOWO2_02_FULL_62_14
GTGACGAAATCCGAAGAAACGGCCGCCGCGCCCGGCACGCAGATCGACATCGAAGACCTGTTTTTCAATACGCCCGCCCGCAAGAAGTTTCTCAAAGCCACGACGACGGAGTTCTCCCACATCTACCAGGCCGTCCAGCAGGCCGCGCTGGCCTGGCCGGGCGTACGATTTCGCCTGACCCACAACGGGCAGGACGTGGCGGATTATCCGGCGGCGTCCTCCCGGCGCGACCGCATGCTGCAGGTCTACGGCATGCGGTTCGTGGAACATGCGGCGCCCGTGTCCGGGGAGCGCGCCGGAGTACGGGTGGAGGGGTTGACGATCCAGCCGATGCATACGCGCGCCGGGCGGAACCCACAAGAACTGTTCGTCAACCGGCGCGCCGTCAAGAATGCCGCGGTGTCGCATGCGGTCTATGACGCCTACGGCGCGTATCTGGCGAAGGGACAGCACCCGCAGTTCGTGCTGTTTCTCGATGTGGACTCCGAGCGGGTGGATGTGAACGTCCATCCGACGAAACGCGAAGTGCGGTTTGCCGACCAGGATCTGGTGTTCCAGGCGGTGCGGCAGGCCGTCCGGGCGGCGATTGGCGCCGACACGGGCGCAGCGCAGGCTCCGCGCGGGTTCGGGATGCCGGGGCCCGCGTTCGGCGCCTTGTCTGGCACTGCCGCGTATCCGGTGATCTCCGGGCCAGCCGGGGGCGGCCCCGCTCCGGTGCTCTACAGCCTGCAAGGCGGGACGGAATCCGGCGCGACAGTGGCCGGCGAACAGGTGCAGGCCTTTGCGGCCGGCGCGGCGCGGGACATCATCCCGCTGGGACAGCTGAGCCGGACCTATCTGGTCGCGCAGGTCGGATCGGAACTGCACGTGATCGATCAGCACACGGCGCACGAGCGGGTGCTGTTCGAACGGCTGTGCCGGGCACGGCTCGGCCAGGGGCTGCCGTCCCAGCCGCTGCTGATTCCTGAAACGATCGACGTGCCCGCGCAGCATGCCGCGCTCTTGCAGCGGCATCTGCCCGAGCTGGAGCAGGCCGGGCTGACGATCGAGCCGTTCGGCGCGCATACGTTCGTCATCCGCGCCGTGCCGGCCCTGTTGAAGCCGCTCGATTATGCCGCGCTGGTGCTGGACCTGGTGGACGATCTGTCGCAGTGGAACACGGCGTCTCCGCTCGAGACGCGGCTGCGTTCCGTGATGGCTTCGCTGGCCTGCCACGGGGCGGTGCGTGCCGGACGCGCGATGGAACTGCCGGAAGTCCAGCGGCTGGTTGCAGAGTGGGTGGAAGAAGGCCTGCCGACGACCTGCCCGCACGGACGGCGCGTGGCGCTGCGACTGTCGGAGGATGAACTGGCGCGCATTTTTGGGCGTTAGGCGTAATACGAAAGAAGTCCTATCGAATCATGGCCGACCAACATCTCACATCTCACGTCTCACGTTTGACGGCGGGCAAGCCCCTCGTCGCCATCGTCGGCCCGACCGCGGTCGGCAAAAGCGGCATCGCGATCCTGGTTGCGAAGGCGCTGGGGACGGAAGTGCTTACGGCGGATTCCAGGCAGGTGTATCGCGGGATGGACATCGGGACGGATAAACCGTCCCCGGAAGAACGCCTGGGCGTGCCCCACCGGTTGATAGATCTCGTCGATCCCGATCAGCCGTTTAACACGGGGGAATTTCGCCGGCATGCCGTGGCTGAAATTTCCCGTCTGCATCGCGAGGGGAAGGTGCCGCTGCTGGTCGGCGGGACGGGACTCTACGTGCGGACGGTGCTGCGCGGCCTGTGGGAAGGCCCTCCGGCCGATTGGGAATTTCGCCGGAGCCTGGAACGGGATGCGGACGTGAACGGGGTGGACTGGCTGTACCGGCAACTGTTTCAGGTGGATCCGGAATCCGCCCGCCGGCTGCATCCCAACGATCGCGTAAAGATCGTTCGGGCCCTGGAGGTTCATCATGTGCTGGGCCGCCCGTTGTCGGAGGAACACAGGCGGCATGCCTTCGCCGACAGGCCGTTCACGCCGCTGCTCATCGGCCTGACGCGCGAGCGGTCCGTGCTCTACCGGCGTGTCGACGACCGGGTCGAGCTGGAACTGGCCAAGGGGCTGGTGGAGGAAACGAAACGGCTGATGGACAGGGGACATGGGCGGCATCTGGGTTCGATGAAGGGGCTGGGCTACAAGCAGATGGCCGGCTATCTTGCCGGCGACTATGACTATGAGGAAGCGGTCCGCCGCCTCAAGCGCGATACCCGTCATTTTGCCAAGCGGCAGATGACCTGGTTCCGTAAGGAGCCGGGCATGCAGTGGCTGTCGATTGGGGAAACGGAATCGCCGGCGCAGGCCGCCGACCGGATCGTCAGCGAGGTGCGGCGGTTTCTGGCGCAGCTGGAAGCTGACAAGCTGACAAGCGACAAGTTGGACAAGGAACACTTGTCAGCGTGAAGCTTGGAACGTGTCAGCCAGCGCAAGAGCTGACACGCTGACATGCAGCAAGCTGCACGGAGAGGCAGCTCATCACCTGTCAGCTTGTTAGCGTGTCAGCCTGTCAGCAACTGGAGGAGTGATCGTGTCGAAGAGCGAAAAGGGCGCACCGAAGGCGGATATCGGCATCATCGGCGGCAGCGGCCTCTACGACATGGACGGGTTGGCCGGCATTCGTGAGGTCAGGATCCGCACGCCGTTCGGGGAGCCGTCGGACGCGCTGATGGTGGGGACCCTCGACGGCGTCCGGGTGGCATTCTTGTCCCGGCACGGCCGCGGGCACCGGCTGGCTCCCACCGACATCAATTACCGCGCAAATATCTATGCGCTGAAAACATTGGGTGTGCGCCGGGTCATTTCCGTGAGCGCCGTGGGGAGCATGAAGGAGGCGCTCAAGCCGGGCCATGTCGTGCTGCCGGATCAGTTTATCGACCACACGAAACGGCGGACCGGCACGTTTTTCGAGAACGGGATTGTCGCGCATGTCGCCTTCGCGGATCCCGTCTGCGGCACGCTGAGCGAGACACTGCACAAGGCGGCGCAGGGCGTCGGGGCCACGGTGCATCAGGGCGGAACCTATCTGTGCATCGAGGGCCCCCAGTTTTCATCCCGTGGCGAGTCGTTTCTCTACCGGCAGTGGGGGGTGGACGTGATCGGCATGACGAACATGCCGGAGGCCAAGCTGGCGCGCGAGGCGGAACTGTGCTATGCCACGATGGCGCTGGTGACGGACTATGATTGCTGGCACGGTAGCGAGGAGTCGGTCACGGTCGAAATGATTCTGGCGACCTTGCACAAGAATGTGGCGCAGGCCAGGCGCATTCTGCGCGCGGCGGTGCCTGCGGCCGCGGGGGCCCAGGCCTGCCCCTGCGCGACGGCACTTCAATATGCCATCGTCACGGCGCCGGAGCGGATTCCCGCCGCCATGCGCAAGCGCCTGCAGCCGCTGATCGGGAAGTACTTGGGAGCCGAGCCAAAGAGCAAATAGCTTATGGCGTATGGCAAGAGTTCGGACCATAGGCCATCGGCCATAAGCCATATGCTCTGGAGGGATTGAATGGGCAAGCTCTTGGTGGTCGGTTCGGTGGCGCTGGATACGGTCCAGACGCCGTTCGGTCAGGCGGAGGAAGTGCTGGGCGGCTCCGCCACGTATTTTTCGACGGCGGCAAGCTATTTCACGAGCGTGGACCTGATCGCGGTCGTGGGCGAGGATTTTCCCGACAAGCATGTGGCGTTTCTCAAGAGCCGCGGCATCGATCTGACGGGATTGGAGCGGCGTCCCGGCAAAACCTTCCGCTGGAAGGGCGAATACACGTACCAGATGAACGAAGCGCATACACTCGATACGAAGCTGAACGTGTTCGAGACCTTCCACCCGAAGATTCCGGAACCGTACCGGGCGCCGTCCTTGCTGTTTCTGGGCAACATCGATCCGGAGCTGCAGCTCGACGTGCTCAGCCAGGTCAAGCGGCCCGCGCTGGTCGCCTGCGACACCATGAATTTCTGGATCGAGCGCAAGCGCGAGGCGCTCTGGAAGGTGCTCGAACAGGTGGACGTGCTGATCGTGAACGACGCGGAGGCGCGGGCGCTCGCCGGCCATTCCAGCCTGGTCCAGGTCGGCAAAACGATCCTCGCCCGAGGGCCCAGGCATTTGATCGTCAAGCGCGGGGAATACGGGGTCTTGATGTTCAATCACAAGCAGACGTTCGGCGCCCCGGCATTTCCGCTTGAACAGGCCCAGGACCCCACGGGTGCCGGCGACACGTTCGCCGGCGGGTTTGTCGGCTATCTGGCGGCGACGGGGAACGTGTCGGAAGCGGCATTCCGGCAGGCGGTGATCTTCGGCAGCGTGATGGCCTCCTTTACCGTGGAAGCCTTTAGTCTTGACCGGCTGCGTGTCCTCGATTACAAAGAGATCGAGGCGCGATTCAGGGAATTCAAGCGGCTGACACATTTTGAAGATCTGACAGGAGCATAACCGTGACATGTGAACTGCAGCCTCTCATCCGCAAGCAATCGGGCCCGTCCCGGGTCGTCATCGGCCTGTGCCTCGGTCTGCTGGCCCTCTCCGGCTGCGTCTCCGAAGAACGCATGAAGAAGGCGGACGGCTATTATCAGGAAGGGGTGGCCGTTCTCAACAGCGGCGATCAGCAGAGCGCCTACGTATCCTTCCAGAAGGCGCTGCAGGAAAACCCCCGCCACCGCGATTCGCATTACTATGTGGCGTTCATTTACGCCTACCAGGAGAAGTTCGATCTGGCGGAGGCCGAAATACGGGAAGCGATCAGAACCGATCCGGATTATCCCGAGGCCTTCAATTTTCTCGGCCAGGTCCTGGTCAAGCTCAACCGCCGGACGGAGGCGATCCAGGCTTTTCGCAAAGCGGTCAGTTATCCGCTCTACAAGTCGCCCGATGTGGCGTACTATCAATTGGGTCTCGCCCTGGAATCGGAAGGGGATATGCAGGGCGCGAAACTGGCGTTCGAAGACGCGTTGAAAGTCAATCCGCCCAATGTGCCGCAGGCCATGGTGTATCTTGAACTGGGGCGTGTGCATTACAAGCTGGGAGAGGACGGCAAGGCGCGCGAGGCGCTGGCGCGTGCGGTATCGCTGGACAAGGACAAGAACGGAGCGGTTTCGACGGAAGCCAAGGCTTTGATGGAGCGGCTCAAGCTATGACGGGCCAGACGGTGGAAACCAAAGAATCGGTCGGCGAGTTTTTCCGGCAGGTCCGTGAGACCAAGGGGCTCACGCTGGACGAGGTCGCCATCAAAACCAGGATTCATCCTGAGTACCTCAAGGCGCTCGAAGAGTCCAACTTCGCCAAGCTGCCGGAGCAGGTGTTTGCCAAGGGTTTCGTGAGGTCGTACGCGCGTTCGCTTGGGCTGGATGAAGAAGACGCCATGCGCCGCTTCACGGTCTCGGCCGGCACCTTCTACGACAAGCATGAGGAGCGCGAGCGGTTGCGGCAGCAGCAGGTGGAGGATGAGCGCAAGCGGAAGGCCAACCGCAAGGCGGTCATTGCCGCGGCCGGCGTGGCCGTGCTGGGGCTGGTGCTGCTGCTGACTCGCGAACAGGGATCGGTGTCCCTCATGCGGCCGGCGGAGCCTGCAAAACCAGCGCGCGAGGCCGATCGCCGGGGCAAAACCGAGATCCCACCGGGTGAGCATGCGGCCAAGCCGCAAGCCCCCGCACCTGCCGTTCCTGCGCCGGCGCAGTCCGGGAAACCGGCCTCGCTGCCGACGTCGTCGACGACGAGCGATCCCCTGGCCGGCCTGCCGTTTGATGGCGGAGCATCCACAGAGGCAGGCATGGTTCTGGTGCTGGAAGCGTCGGAGTTGAGTTGGGTGGTGGTCCAGACCGACGATGCCAGCCCGCATGAAGCCCTGTTGCGTCCCGGTGACCGGCTGACATGGAAGGCGCAGGAGAAATTCGCGCTGACGATCGGCAACGCCGGGGGTATCCGTGGCGAGTTGAACGGGAAGCCGCTGGCGCCGTTCGGGCCCAAGGGCAGGGTCGTTCGGGACATTGTGCTGACAAGGTAAGAGAAGGGGTGACACGGGTCACTCGCTTCAGCACTTCCGGAGCGACCCTTCTGGCCTTTGCCAGGAGGAAGCCTTCGGAAATTCCCTCGAAGACTCGGTCAGTTTCCGCTTTCCTTCCTGGCAAAGGCTCAGTGGGTGCCCCGCTCCTCCAGTGAATTCCGCTCGTGCCCCATGCCACCCCTTATGAAAGTGGTAAAGATGACAGACCGCTTGTAGGTCTGTCATCTTTACCGCTTCGCGATGGTTCCCAGCCGGTTGCCAGGTCACGTGCAACCTTAAACCACGTCAGGTAAGGAGCGCGAAGCGGAAAGGTGACAGGTCCATCGGCGACCTGTCACCTTTCCAGTTTAAAGTAGGGTGGTAGAGACGAGAGTGGACTTCACCGGAAGCGCGGGGTACCCGCCGAGGCTTCAGCGAGGAGGAAAGCTGGAACTGACTGAAGCACCGCGATCGCAGATCGCGGCTGAAGGAATTCCAGAAGGCTTCCGCGCGCTGAAGCCCGGAAGGGTCGCGCTGAGAGGTGAGGAAGCGATCGGCGGTACCACCCTAATTGCCCTCTGTGGCGGTTCTGAGTCTGCTGTGGCGGAAATGCCGGATACCCAGAGTGACCGCCTGTGACTGGCGCGAACAGGCCCTGAAAAATAAGGCCATTTCCAGTTGACTGCGGTGGCACGGGGCTTGAAGCGCTGGAAGCCGGATGGCGCAGCTCAGCGTCAATCCTGAGCAGGGTCGAAGGATTGACAAGTCCCTAGGCGCATTGCTATAGTTCCGCCGCTTTTTTCCCCGACGGACTGTCAAGCCAATCAAGGCTGCAGACATGCATCGTTGGAAGTTGGGTCTTAACAAGGAGGAGCAGTAATGGGTTATCTCAAGGCAGTCGGTCTTATGACCGCACTCATGTTCGTTGTGGCCAGCACCGCCGTGGCCGAGGAGAAGGAACCGCTCAAGCCCCGCGTTCCCGCGGATCAAATGGCGGATGCCAAGGCGATGAAGAATCCGGTTCCCGTGAACGATGCGAACCTGGCCAAGGGCAAGGCGCTGTTCGAGGGGAAGGGCACCTGCTTCAACTGCCACGGCAAGGAAGGCAAGGGCAATGGCCCGGCAGGGGCAATCCTGAACCCGAGCCCACGGGACTTCACGAACTGCAAGTTCCACAAGAAGCGGAAGGACGGCGAGCTGTTCTGGGTCATCAAGAACGGCAGCGCCGGCACCGGGATGGTGTCGCTGGTTCCGGGCACGATCACGGAAGAAGAGGCCTGGACGATCATCAACTACGAACGGACCTTCTGCGTGAAGAAGAGCGAAGAGTAAACGGTCGCAAGCGCTAGATCGAGTAACAACGGCGGAAGGAGCCTTACTCCTTCCGCCGTTTGTTTTTTCGCCAGTCTGAAAGTCCATCAAGTCATCGCTGTCTGAAAGTCATAAAGTCTTCAAGTCGTAAAGTCCCCGGACTTGATGACTTGAAAGACTTGATAGACTTGCGGCACGCGTTAGCGGGCGCTGGCTGACTTCGTGAGCACGAGGCCGGCGGACCTGCTCGAAGGGAGCATGCGCAGAACGATGAGCGGCCGCTGCTCCTGATTGAAATCCTGTTTGGCGGCAGCCGGTACAGCCCGCCCGATAAACGTCGTCAGTTCTCTGAGTGTCACGTCACCGTCCACATTGGTGTCGGCTTCCCCTTTCAGCCCCCGCAGCAGGTAGTAGGTAAAGAGGCCGTGGCGGAGCTTGACCGGTTCAAGTCCGTTGCGCAACCCCGTCGTGCCGATCAGGTGAAGGACCGGACTCTTGCTCGAGCTCCACCGGGGCCCCTTGTGTTTCGCGGCTCCGCCAGGGCCGATCGAAAGGACACCACCGTCGAAAATGAACAGCGTCTGCTTTGTTTTCAGGCGAGCCAGGCCGGCTTCGAGGTCTTTCAAGGGATAGAGCCGCGTGGTCGAGTTGGGCTTGCCGTCGTAGGGGATCAACTAGGTCTCGCCGCTCGAGACACGGCGGCCTGTCCGGAAAAATACACGATGACGACCGACTCGCTGGTGAGGCGTTTCGGCAGCCACCCCAGGATGAACTCCTCGATATCGGTGCGGACCGCCTTCCAATCCTGCAGGAGCTGGATGTTGGGGGCGGGGACTCCCGCCCACCGTCTGGAAATAGGCCGCGACCAGTTCCGCATCCAAAGCCGCATACTTTCTCGGTGTGATCTGCGGGTGATCTCCATGCAGGATGCCTCCAAGCGGCTCATCCTGAATTTAGGCAAGGCGTGGAGTGAATGTCGGCAGGCGGCGGTCATGCCGGTTGGATCGTAGATCCGGGGCTAGGCAGCAGGCATTCGTCAATGGTCAGCGAACTCCCTTGTGGAAACGGCTGCATCGTTTCCATAAGGGAGTTTGTCTTTGAAGGTGGATAAGGTGATGGTGTAGAATGAATTGTTGCTCGTTCAAAGAATGTTCCAAACCCGTTGTATTGAGAGCATTTCTATACGGAGGTGTGATCTGTTGATGAATACCCCTACAAAAACTGGAATATTGGCAATCGCGGTGGTGGCTGTACTGGCATTCGGATGGGCCGCCCTTCCGACTGTTTTTTCGCCATCTTCGGTGGACGCGGCGGTGCCGCCGGTTCTGGCCCAGGGATTTTCCGAGATCGTCAGGAAAGTCACGCCGGCGGTGGTCAACATTGCGGTGACCGGTAACGAAAGCCGTCGCGGCGGACGGCGCCAATTGCCGCTTCCGCCAGGCCCCTTCGGAGGGCCGCCCGGAGAAGAGCCGCCCGGCGAAGAACCAGGTCCGCCCATCCCGCCGCCTCCAGGGCCTCCGGGCAGGCCGGAGCAGAGCGCGGGATCTGGCGTGATCATCGATCCCAAAGGCTACATCGTCACCAACAACCATGTGGTGGACAATGCGTCGCAGATCACCGTGACGCTGAGCGACAAGCGGGAGTTCCCGGCCAAGCTGATTGGAGCCGATCCTAAAACCGATCTGGCCGTGGTCAAAATCGAGGCGGAGAACCTGCCGGCGCTCAAGTGGGCCGATTACGACAAGCTGCAGGTCGGCGACGTGGTGCTGGCGGTCGGCAGTCCGTTCGGATTGAGCTCGACCGTGACGCTCGGCATCATCAGCGCGCTCGGGCGCGGCAACGTGGGCATTGCCGATTACGAGGATTTCATCCAGACCGATGCGGCGATCAATCCCGGCAACTCGGGCGGCGCGCTGGTCAACATGAGCGGCGATCTGATCGGGATCAATACAGCGATCTTTTCGCGGACCGGAGGTTCGGAGGGGATCGGGTTCGCCATCCCCAGCAGCATCGCCGTCGACATCGCCGAGGCGCTTACGAAGACGGGAAAAGTGGTCCGCGGCTGGATGGGCATCGCGATTCAGGAGGTCACGAAGGACCTGGCCAAGTCGTTCAAGCTGCCGGAGCAGCGCAAGGGCGGTGTGCTCATCAGCGAGGTGAACGAAAGCGGACCGTCCCATGCCGCCGGCATCAAGCGCGGCGACGTCGTGGTGGCGTTCAACGACAGGGAAATCCAGAACGTCAGCCAGCTGCGAAACCTGGTGGCGCGCACGCTGGTCGGGACCACGGCCAGGGTCAAGGTGCTGCGCGAGGGCAAGGAGCAGGTGATCCCGGTCAAGATCGGCGAGCGGCCGACGGATGAGATGCTGGCGCGGCGCGAGCCGGCCGGGTCCACACCCGTGCCAGCCGACGCCGAAAAGCCGCCCGACAATGTGCTGGCGTCGCTCAAGGTGCAGGCGCTTGACGGGGCCCTGAGGAGCCAGCTGAACATTTCACCGAAGACCAACGGCGTGGCGATTCAGCACGTCGAGGCCGGCAGCGCGGCGGAGGCGGCGGGATTGCAGCGCGGCGACGTGATTCAGGAAGTCAATCGCGAAGCCGTCAAAAGCCTTGAGGACTACAAGAAAGCGGCGGCCAAGGTGAAAAAGGAAGAAATGGTCGTGTTGCTGCTGAGCAGGCAGGGAAACACGCTCTTCGTGGCGGTCAACCCGAAGTAGGGAAGGTTCAGGCTAAGGTTGAGGTTTGAGATTGGGACGGGAGGCGTCTGCACCTTAGCCTCAACCTGAACCTCAGCCTTCACGGTTTGTATGGCTGACTGGAACGATTTCCAAAAGTGGCTCCAGGATTCGGTCTTCACGCCGCTGGAAGACCGGAAGATGCCGGTCATGGAGCACCTGGTGGAGCTCCAGGCCCGGCTCACCCGCACGGTGCTGGTCGTCGGGGTGGTGTTCGTCGGCACGTTCTTTTACGCCGATGCACTGGTGCAGTGGCTGAGAGTCCCCCTTCAGAACGCGTTCATTCCCGGCAAGCTGCAATGGGTGCCGACCGATCTGCCGGTTGTGCCGTTCGTGTTTCTGGCGCCTGCCGAGGCCCTCTGGCAGAACGTCAAGGTCGCGGGGCTGTTCGCGCTCGTGCTGGCGACCCCTCATGTGCTGTGGGAGGTGTGGCAGTTCGTCGTGCCGGGCCTGCACGCGCAGGAGCGGCGTTTCGTCGGGCCGTTCGTCCTGCTGAGCACCCTGGCGTTTTACACGGGCATCGGCTTTTCCTTCTTCTTCGTGCTTCCGTTCGCATTGAACTTTCTGATTTCCTACGGCGTGAATGCCGGTTTTATCCCCCAGCTCTCCATCGCCCAGTACGTCGGCTTTGCCCTCTGGTTTCTGCTGGTCTTCGGCATGATCTTCGAAGTGCCGCTGGCGATCACGCTGATGGCCAAATTGGGGTGGGTGGATGTGCCGTTTCTCAAGCGCTACCGGAAATGGGCGTTCCTGGGCGCGTTCATCGTTGCGGCGATCCTGACGCCCACGCCGGATCCGTTCAATCAGTGCCTGATGGCGCTGCCGATGTATGTCTTTTACGAAGTCGGCATCATCAGCGCCGGGTTCTTCAGGAAGAAACCGGCGCCGGGATCGGAACCGGACACGACAGGCGACGCGGCGCACAGGCCGGTTGCGGCCACGCCGGTCATGAGCGACGATCCCTATGTCAGCGTGCCCGGCTCGGGGCGCCGCGGGTGAATGGAAGCAACAGGCAAACCGTGAAAAGTAAGCGGGGAGAAGAATGGCCAAAGAACTGAAAGTGGTGCAACCCTCCGGCGGCGGAAACGGCGATGTCTGCACCTACATGTGGGCCTGCGCCATCTGCGACGAGAACGAGACCTGCCAGAAGGACAAGGAAGGGCACAGCCGCTGGCTCGTCGCCAAGCGGATGGAGCGCATCGAGTACAAGGTCCTTGTCATGAGCAACAAGGGCGGGGTGGGCAAGAGCACGGTGACGACGAACCTAGCCGTGAGCCTTGCGCTCAAGGGCTGGCATCTCGGCATTTGCGACATGGACATCCACGGTCCGAACATTCCCAAGATGGTCGGGGCGGAGGGCAGCAAGCTGAAGGTCAGCACCTCCGGCGGGATCATCCCCTACCAGGCCTACAACATGAAAATTGCGTCCATGTCGTTCCTGCTCCAGAATTCCGACGACCCCATCATCTGGCGCGATGCCTACAAGTACGAATTCATCAATCAGCTGCTCGGCGGGGTGGAATGGCAGGACTTGAATTTTCTGCTCGTGGACCTGCCGCCTGGCACCGGCAACGAATCGGTGACGACCATCGACCTGATCGGCAACGTGAGCGGCGTCGTGATCGTGACGACGCCGCAGGAAGTGGCGCTGCTCGACTCGCGCAAGTCGGTCACGTTCTGCCGGGACAGCCAGGTGCCGATCATCGGCATCATCGAGAACATGAGCGGTCTCGACTGCCCGCATTGCCACCAGCACATCGAAGTCTTCCGCAAGGGAGGCGGGGAGGCCTCGGCGCACGACATGGGCGTGCCGTTTCTGGGGCGGATTCCGCTCGATCCCGACGTGGTCATGCAGAGTGACGCCGGCGAACCCTATGCCCTGTTCAATTCGGATACCGCGACGGCGCAGGCCTATCACGACATCGCCAACCAGGTCGAAACGTTCTGCAAGAAGAGCGGCTCGCTGATCAAGGTTGCCCCGAAACGGGGGTAGGCGATAGGTGATTGGCAATGGGCTATAGGGAAGATCAAGAATTCGAGAAGCGGCCCATCGCCTATGGCCTATTGCCCATAGCCTAGAGGTTTATGCAAGGGCTCACACCGCTTCAAGACGCGCAAAAAATCGTGCTGGACGAGGCGCACCCGCTCGGGCTGGAAAAGATCGGCCTGCTGGAAGTGCTGGGCCGCGTGCTGGGCGAGGATATCATCGCCGCGCGGGACAATCCCCCGTGGGACAATTCCGCGATGGACGGGTTCGCCGTCCGGCATGACGATATCAGGCAGGAGCATGCCATCGGCAAGGCGGTCACGCTCAAGGTGATCGAGGACGTGCCGGCCGGCAAGATGGCCACGAAAACCGTCGGCCCCGGCCAGGCGATCCGGATCATGACCGGCGCGCCGGTGCCCAAGGGCGCCGATACCGTGCTCAAGGTCGAGGACACGGAGCATACCCCGGATTCCGTCACGGTCTTCACGCCGGAGCCGCGCGGCTCGAACATCCGTCCACAGGGCGAAGACGTCAAGAAGGGCGACTGCATCATCGCCAAGGGAACGCAGATTCGCCCCGGCGAGGCCGGGATGCTGGCGATCCTGGCCAAGTCCTTCGTGTTCGTCTATCAGCGGCCGCGGGTGGCGATTCTCTCCACCGGCGACGAGCTGGCCGATCTGGACGAGCGGTTCAGCGAAGAGAAGATCATCAATTCGAACAGCTGGGGCATCGCGGCGG
>Ga0155970_129_pt13 | contig 12436 bp, 12 predicted proteins | sample RifCSPlowO2_02_FD_107624 | JGI IMG/M metagenome (GOLD analysis project Ga0155970, IMG submission 107624) | Nitrospirae bacterium RIFCSPLOWO2_02_FULL_62_14
CGGTTCTCAGGTCATCCGCGAAATCTTCTGTCCGCAGGGGCGGGACATGGTGGTGGTCCGCTGGCATCTGGCGGGGACAAGAGGCCATGCCGCCAAGTTGGTCGTCCGGCCGATGCTCTCCGGGCGGAATTACCACGCCACGCACCATGAGAACAACGATCTCTGGGCCGGCGTGATGAGGGGCAGCGGGTCCATCTCCTGGCACCCCTACGAAGGCGCACCTGTTTGTAATACATTCTATTCCGGTCTTTACCACCATGAACCGGAGTGGTACCAGCGCGTGCAATTCCCCATCGAACGGGAGCGGGGGCTGGACGGTGAAGAGGATTGGTGGTCACCGGGCGAGTTCGCAATGGAATTATCCGCTGAGCAACCGGCGTATCTGGTGTTCACGACGGAACCGGTTGGGGATGGGTCCCCTTCAACGACGGTCGATTCAGCAGCAGTCGAGACGCTGGCGCGGGACGAGCGACGGCGCCGCCAGAAACTGGCGGACAGTGCGCCGGGAACCGACCGCCTGGTTCGTTCGCTCCGGCAGGCGGCTGAATCCTACCTCTCCGATCGCGGCACGCAGAAAACGGTGATTGCCGGCTATCCTTGGTTTGCCGACTGGGGCCGGGACACGTTCATCTCACTGCCGGGCCTGTGCCTGTCGACCGGCCGCCATGACGTGGCGCGCCAGGTCATCACGGCCTTTTCCACGCACGTGTCGCAGGGGATGATTCCGAATCGCTTTCCTGACGAGGGAGAAACGCCGGAGTACAACACGATCGATGCGTCCCTGTGGTTTGTCCATGCGGTCGGCTGCTACCTCGACTATACGAAAGATGAGTCTACGGTCCGCCGCGTGACGTGGCCTGCGGTACGAGCCATTCTGGAGGGCTATCGGCAGGGGACACGCTACGGCATCCGGATGGATGCGGACGGGCTGATCACCGGCGGCGCACCGGGCATGCAGCTCACCTGGATGGACGCCAAGGTGGGCGACTGGGTGGTCACGCCGCGACGCGGCAAGCCGGTCGAGGTTCAGGCTCTTTGGGTGCGGGCCTTGGCGGTCGGAGAGGAATTAGCTGCAAAGTTCGGCGACAAGGCCTATGCGAAGCGGTGCGGGGATGACCGGATTCGTGCGATCAAGTCGTTCCGTATGCGGTTCTGGTACGAACAGGGCGGTTATCTCTACGACGTGGTGGACGGAGAGGGCGGCGACGATGCGTCGTTGCGTCCCAATCAAATCTATGCCGCGGCCTTCCCCGGCGAGTTGCTGGATGCGAAACAGGCGGAGCGGGTCGTGCAGGTGGTGGAAGAACGATTACTGACGCCGGTCGGTCTCCGGACGCTGGCGCCCGGCGATCCGCAGTACCGGCCCCGGTACGAAGGGGATGTGCACAGCCGGGACGGGGCCTACCATCAAGGAACCGTCTGGCCATATCTCATGGGTCCCTTCGTGACGGCGTGGTTGAAAGTGCATGGCGGCAGGCCGGGAGCCAGGCGCACAGCGCGGGGCTTTCTGGACGGCCTGGAGGCGCATCTGCACGAGGCCTGCATCGGGCAGGTATCGGAAATCTTCGATGCCGACGCGCCGCACTGGCCGCGCGGGTGTTTTGCGCAGGCCTGGTCAGTGGCGGAGCCGTTGCGGGCATTGATCGAAGACATCGGCGTGCAGGAGAGGGAAGGGAAACCGGCGCAGCCGGTTCAATCGGCGGCGGCGGCGGCAGAAAAAACGCCGCGTAAAAGAGGCAGGCTGCCGCGCCGATAGCATCCCTTGCCGACCATGCGTCCATCCAATACGATTTGTCCGGTTATTCAAACCACGCGATCTTCTCGGGCTCGCCGCAGGTGATATGCCGCTGATTGTATTGTCGGATTCGCAGAACTGGCCGGACCTCTATGGAGACTTTCTCTACCGGTTTGCCTTGCTTAGAACCCGTGAGGCAAGCGTGGCCGAGGAGATGGTCCAGGAAACGTTCCTGGCCGCGCTGCAGGCCAGGCACCGGTTTGCCGGCCAGTCCACGGAGCGGAGTTGGCTGGTCGGGATCATGAAACACAAGATTATTGACCATTTCCGTAAGGTTGCGCGGGAAATACCGACGGACGATATGGAGCGCGTGGGGGTGGGAGAAGACGTCGACGGTACGTTCGACCAGGGCGGTCATTGGAAGGCGGGCGCGTCGGCTCCGCTGGAATGGCCGGACAATCCCGCTGGCGCGCTGGAACAGAGGCAGTTCTGGGACGTGCTGAAGCGGTGTCTCGGCGAGTTGCCGCCGCGGATGGCGCAGGTGTTCACGTTGCGAGAAGTGGACGAGACATCCACGGAGGAGATTTGCGCCATGCTGGGCATCACGCCGAGCAATCTCTGGGTGTTGCTGCATCGTTCGCGCAAGCACCTGCGGCAGTGCCTGGAGACGCACCATTTCGGGCCACGGTCGTCGTAGCTGGAACGCATGATGCTATCTTGTCGTGAGGCGGTACGGCTGATTTCCGAGGGCATGGATCGGCCGTTGCCGGTTTGGAATCGGGTCGGACTGAGGCTGCATGTGCTGATTTGCATATGGTGCGAACGATATCGCCGGCAGCTCATCTTTATCCGCAATGCCATGCGTCAACAGCCTGACAGGCTGATAACGCAGGAACCGTCTGCAAGCTTGTCTCCAGAAGCCCGCGAGCGGTTCAAGCGGGCCATCCGTCGGCAGATGGATCAATAAGTCCGTTCGTTCTCCTGTTCTGTAAGGTTCAGGTCGGCTCGACGACCATGCCATGTGTCTGCAGGCTTGACGGCGTGGCGTGCGTGGCGTGATGGTCATCGTCACCCATTGATCCTTCGACAAGCTCAGGATCAACCCTGAGCAGGGTCGAAGGGTTGACACGATAGAAAGAGGTCGCCATGATGAATCACGAGGTGACGATGTCGACAGCGGCGGATCCCCCGGCAGTCCGATCTGAATCGAATCGCGGCAAGCTCGTTGTCGCGCTTCTGTTTGCCGCGGCGATCGGCGCGTTTTTCTATTTTGACCTTGGCCGGTACCTCTCCCTCGACTCGCTCAAGGCCAACCGGGACAGTTTGCTGGCCTTCACCGAGACCCACTATGCCGCCTCCGTGGCCATCTTCATCGCCGCCTACTGCCTGCTGGTGGCGGCGTCGTTGCCCGGCGCCGTTTTTTTCACGCTGGCCGGCGGGTTTTTGTTCGGGAGCGCCCTTGGCACGGTGTATGTGAACCTTGGGGCGACGAGCGGCGCGACCCTGGCGTTTCTCACCGCGCGGTATCTGCTCCGGGACTGGGTGGAGGAAAAATTCGGCGGCCGACTGGCCCCCCTCCAACAGGGCTTTGCGGACAACGCATTCAGTTATCTGATGACGCTCCGGCTGATTCCACTGTTTCCGTTCTTTGTCGTCAATATGGCGTGCGGCCTGACCCGGGTCAGGCTGGCGACCTATGTGACCGCCACAGCAATCGGGATCATCCCCGGCAGCTTCGTCTTCGCCTATGCCGGCCGCCAGATCGGCACGATCAGCTCGTTGAAGGAAATTGCCTCGCCGAACGTGCTGATAGCCTTTACCCTGCTGGGGCTCCTGGCGCTGGTGCCGATCGTCTATCAAAAATTGACCGCCAAGAAGCCTGCAGTGCAGTAAAGGGAACGCCGATCATGTCGCATGAGACTGTCACCGTGCTTCCAGACGACGAGCACAATCGCGCGCTCGTCAACAATGTCCATCCGCCGCAGTGGGTCAATCCGGAGCCTGACGGCCGGTACAACATCGTGGTGATCGGCGCTGGCACGGCGGGGTTGGTCACGGCGGTGATCGCTGCGGCGGTCGGAGCCAAGGTGGCGCTGATCGAGAAGCATCTCATGGGCGGCGATTGCCTGAATGTCGGCTGTGTGCCGTCCAAGGGCGTGATCCGGGCCGCGCGGGCCTGGGCGGACGTGAAGCGCGCCGAAGAGTTCGGCGTGCACATTCCCGCCGGAGTGAAGTACGACTTCGCGGCGGCGATGGCGCGGATGCGGAAGCTGCGGGCCCGCATCAGCCACACGGACTCGGCGCATCGCTACAAAAAACTGGGCGTGGATGTCTATATCGGAAGCGGGAAATTTACCGGACCGGATTCGATTTCGGTCGAAGGGCCTGCCGGGAATCGGACGCTGCGGTTCAAGAAGGCCGCGATCTGCACCGGGGCGCGTGCTGCCGCGCCGCCGATTCCGGGATTGCAGGAAGCCGGGTACCTGACCAACGAGACAGTCTTTACGCTGACCGACCTGCCGAAGCGGGTGGCGGTGATCGGCGCCGGTCCCATCGGATGCGAACTGGCCCAATCCTTCGCCCGCTTCGGGAGCCAGGTCTACCTGATCGAAGCCATGCACGGTATCATGCCGAACGAGGACCGCGATGCCGCCGACATCGCGCTGAAATCCATGCTTCGAGACGGCCTCCAATTGATGTGCTGCGGCAAGGATCTGAAGGTCGGCAAGACGAACGACGGCAAGCAGCTCACGGTGGATTCGCACGGCCGGCAGTATGACATCACGGTGGATGAAGTCCTGGTCGGCGCCGGCCGCAAGCCCAACACGGAAGGGCTGGGGTTGGATGTCGTGGGAGTGGCCTACGACAAGACCGGCGTGAAGGTGAACGACCGGCTGCAGACGACCAATCCCAACATCTACGCCGCGGGGGACATCTGTTTCCCGTTCAAATTCACTCACACGGCGGACGCGATGGCGCAGATCGTGATCCAGAACGCGCTGTTTCCACATCCGCTGGGCCTCGGCTATGCCAGCACGAACTCGCTGGTCATTCCCTGGGCCACCTTCACGGAGCCGGAAGTCGCGCACGTCGGCATGTACGAGGCCGATGCGAAGGCCAGGGGGATCGAGGTCGAGACCTTCACGTTCAAGCTCGATGAAGTGGACCGGGCGATTCTGGACGGGGAGGACGAGGGCTTTGCGCGGATCCATGTCAGGAAGGGCTCGGATCAATTGCTGGGCGCGACCATCGTGGCATCCCACGCCGGCGACATGATCAGCGAATTCACGGTGCTCATGAAGTCCGGCAAAGGGTTGAGCACGATCTGCTCGACCATCCACCCCTATCCCACCCAGGCCGAAGTCGTGAAGAAAGTCGCCAACGCCTGGCGCAAGACGACGTTTACGGAAGGCAAAAAGAGATTGCTCTCCAAGCTGTTCGCATGGATGAGATGAGTCGAGGCGAGAGGCAAGCGGCTAGGGGCGAGAGGCGTTCGGGAGTGAAGCAGGTCATCTGCTTGTTCGCGCTGCCGGCTGTTCTGGTTTTGCCTGGCGCGATCCTTTCGGAATCGCCGGCGGTGCTTGAAGTCGGAAAGTTTTCGTCAGCGGCGGAAGGGAGTTCGTTGCCGGATGGCTGGAAGCCGCTCACGTTCCCGAAGGTGCCGAAGCACACGGTCTACACGCTGGTGAAGGACGGGAACGCAGTCGTCGTGAGGGCGGTGAGCAACGCATCGGCATCCGGGCTGACGAAGGAAGTCAGGATCGATCCCCGGGAATATCCAATCGCCCGCTGGCGGTGGAAGGTGGAAAATCTATTGAAGGCCGCCGATGTGGCGACGAAGGCGGGCGATGACTACCCGGCCCGGCTCTATATCACGTTCGAGTACGATCCGGACAAGGTCGGGTTCATGAAAAAGGCCAAATACAAGGCGGGCAAGCTGATCTTCGGGGACATTCCGATCGCCGCAATCAATTATATCTGGGATGCGAAGGCACCGCAGGGGCTGTTCATCGACAACGCGTACACGGATTTTGCCAAGATGGTCGTGGTTCGGAGCGGGGCACAGGGGGTTGGAACCTGGATGGAAGAAGAACGCAACATCTACGACGACTATCAGAAGGCCTTTGGCGGCGAACCTCCCATGATCAACGGCGTCGCGATCATGAACGACACGGACAATACGAAGGAATCGGCCGTCGCGTACTTCGGGGATATCGTCTTCAAGAAAGCGAAGTGAGGCGTGAGGAGTAAGGTGATGCGAGCGTGGCTTGTTGCGATCGTTGCTCCGGTTCTGCTGGCCGGCTGCTCGGCAGTGCCACAGTCGTTCCATCCGGCGCAGTCGATTCCGCCGGATGAATTTTCCCATCGGGCGTTCGATGAAATGCTACAGGCCCATGTGAACGACGGAGTGGTGGATTATCCGGGCGTCGCGAGCGATGCCCGCTTTCCGGCGTACCTTGATCAGCTCGATCGCGTCGACCCGACGACCTTGCCGACCAGGCGGCACCGGCTGGTCTTCTGGATCAACGCCTACAACGTCTTTGCGATCAAGGGCATCCTGGATGGGTACTCGCCGCTGACCCTGATCGGCCAATGGCGGTATTTCATCGGGAAGCAGTATCGGGTCGGCGGCGAGTCGATCAATCTGTACGATCTTGAAAGGAAGGTGCTGATCCCGGACTTCCGCGATCCGCGCATCCACTTTGCGATCGTCTGCGCGTCGCAATCCTGTCCGAAGCTCCGTTCGCAGGCATTTGCGGCGGACCGATTGGAGGCGCAATTGGAGGCGGGCGCTCGCGCCTTCGTCAACGATCCGGTCAAAAACCGGTTCGACCGGGAAACCCACACGGCCTACCTGTCGAAGATTTTTGAATGGTTCGAGCCGGACTTTCGAACCCATGCCGAGTCGCTGCTCAATTATGTACGGCGGTATGTCGATGACCCTGATCTGGCGGCCGACCTGGCGACGCAGCCCTATCGAATCGTGTTTCTCGACTATGACTGGCATGTGAATGGAGCACCCCATGCTGGTGCGCCCTGACGAGCGGGTCCCGATCGCCCGGCTCCTGACTTTTCTGGAATACGGAGAGCGATTGGCGCACGACTGTGCCAGAGCGCAGGCGGCCTTGGCGCCTGAACAGGGCATGCAGCGCTTTCTCGCGAGCCAGGCGAGACAGGAATCGGCCCATGCCTGGGTCTTCCAGGGAGCAATTGCCTGGCTGGCGCCGAAGCATCTCGGCGACAGTCCCTTTTTGCCTGCGCTCGAGCAGTACCGCGCATTGTTGGAAGACGCGCTGCAGCGCGGTGATCTGGCCGAAACGCTGATGGCCGAGCAGCTCATTCTCGAAGGCCTCGGCGAGGCGATCCTGGCCCGGATTGAAGAGGGGCTGGCGAAACGAAACGCGCCGTTCGGGCAGTTGCGCCGCATCCTGCTGCATCAGGAGGAGGCCCATTACGACTTCGGCCGCCGGATGCTCGACCGGGCTTTTGCTGCCGGGACGACATCGCCGGACCATCTCTGTGCCCGCGCGCAGGAGTATCTCGCGCTGACCGATCGGATGGTCTCGACGCTCGGCGATCTCTTCGAGTCTATCGAGGAGGACCCGCAGCTCTACATGGCACGGGCCAGGAGTTATCTTCCCGGATGGCTGACCGCATGATTTCCGTCATCATTCCGACCTATCACGAAGAAACAGCGCTGCCGGCGACATTGCGTTGTCTGTTCGCGCAGCCGGGCGATTACGAAGTCATCGTGGTGGATGGCGGCAGCACGGATCGTACCTGCGAGATCGTGCAGGTGGAGCCCCGCACGCGAGTGTTGGCTGCGCCGAAGGGTCGGGCTTCACAAATGAACGCGGGTGCGAAAGAGGCGAGGGGGGAGTGGCTGCTGTTCCTGCACGCCGATACGCTCCTGCCGGACGGAGCGCTCGTCCGGCTCAATCGGATGGAAGGCGAGGTGCAGGTCCAAGCCGGAGGATTTCTGCATCAATTCTCGGGCGGCGACTGGCGGCTACGGCTGATTTCGTTTCTGGACAACTTCCGCTGCACCCGCAGCCGGATCATCTATGGCGATCAGGCGATGTTTGTGCGGCGTGATCTGTTCAAGAAGTTGGGCGGCTTTCCGAATCAGCCGATTCTGGAGGACGTAGCTTTCTGCGAGCGATTGATTCGTGTGACAGAGCCGGTCTTGCTCGGGCCGCCTGTCGTGACCGATTCACGCAAATTCGTGAAGATGGGCATCTGGAAAAGCTTTGCCCGTGTGCTCCTGATCATCCTCCACACACAATTCCGCCTGCCGGTCCTCCCACGCGTGTTTTTTCAGGACGTGCGCTAATGTGAGTACTTGCGGTGCAATGCATGCCGCGGATGGTTTGATCTGCGTGGCCGGCGTTACCGGTGTGGATTGCCGCCCTGGCCCGGAGGTGTGCCGCCCTGGCCCGGAGGTGTGCCGCCCTGGCCCGGAGGTGTGCCACCTTGGCCCGGAGGTGTGCCGCCCTGGCCCGGAGGTGTGCCACCTTGGCCCGGAGGTGTGCCACCAAGGCCTGGAGGCACGCCTCCGTGGCCTGGAGGCGTGAAGCTGGGGCCGCGACCCGCTGCGCCTGAGATTACGGCCGGCGGAATTACATAGTTGCCTGGCGTAGGATTGCCAAACCCAGGCTGCAGTCCAAGCTGGCCAAGGTGAAGTCCCCTGTTGGGCGGTTTGCTCCCGCCGCTGCCACCTGTATCTCCACCGCCGCTACCGGTGTCTCCGCTGTCGCTGCCTTCCTCGCCACCGCCGGTGCCTCCAGTCGCAGCACCTGAGGTGACGGCCGGGGGAGTAGTGCCCGTCGCAGATGCCGAGGACGTTGTGCCGGAGGAAACCCCGCTTGTCGCCGCAGACACATTCGCGTTTGCGGGGGACTGAACGGGAGCCGTACCACCGGATGCCGCAGCTGTACGCGAGGGGCTTTCACTATCGGGAGTACTCGGGACTTCCGTTCCCTGCACCGCCGCCGTCACCTGCGCCGGCACGTTGCTTCCGGTCGTCGGGGAAGGCGAGGCCGGCGGTCCACCGCCCGGCGGCGTCATCGAAAAACTTCCCGGATTGACCCGGACGCTCTGCCCTCCGGCTTGAAAATCAACTGCTCCGTGATTGCCGATATTGGCGATTCCGCTGACGCCATTCACGTGCCAGACTACAAAATAGGTGCCACGAGCAGCTGCGACAGCCGTCGGGGTATGGACTTCGAACTTCGATCCCGACCCGGCAAAGACCTTTCCTACCAATGCGCGCACTTGGCCCTGCACGAGGTTCACGACCACGCTGCGTAGGCTGCGGTTGGGGTCGTAGAGGTGTTCGGTGATCTCGACGCGGCTGTGTTCGCCGATTGTAAGAAGGCTGTCGTCGTTGAGCAGGGCCTTGGTGCGCGATTCTTTCTGGGTCGCAATCAGGTCCCTGAAGAGGACCGTGTCTTGCAGCTTGGCCGGAAGGAGTTCCGGAGATTGGGCGTGCTGGACGAAAACCTTGCCTTCGATGGCGGTAAACACGCCAATATCAGGCTCTGTGGCTGCCAGCAGGGTCGGCCATGCGCACAGCAGACTGGCTAATCCAATAAATGACGCGCTGCGCCGGAGGGACGGCATTGTGTGTCTCCATAGCAACTATATAAAAGTATACTCCGGCAGAGAGCCTCTGTCGAGGCGCAGGCAAGCTATGGTCTATGTGGAGATTGGTTTATGTTCCGCGGAGATAAGGCCTGCAGGCTCGTTCAGTCTATCGGTTCCGGACTCAGCGGCGGCCTCCGCCGGAGCGGAATCCCCCGTACCGGTATCGGCCAGCATGTCCCCACGAGTAGTAACCGGGTGATCCTCGCCAGGGGCGCCGTGCTCCCCAGCCATAATAGGAGTAGCCGGGGACCGGCCGGGACCAGTATGGGGGAGGACCATAGGGGGCGCACCATGTGGAAGGGAGTGTGCCCTGGACGGCCGCGTCTCGAGCCCTCGTGGAGCAGTAGGCGTTGAGGCTGGCGGGCTGGGCCGAGTCCGAGTCATAGGCCAGGGGATCGTCCGTTGCGACGGCCATGGACCGGCATCCGCCGCCGGCAAGACCGGCAGCGGCGACGAATACAAGCTCAAGCAGGGTGGGACGTGAAATCATGGCGTGCCCCCGTTGTTTATGCGGGGCGCGGTCGCTGTGGACCCGCGCCCCCTGGCGGCGTGTTATGCTGCCGGCGTTTCGAGGCTGAATTCAGGGAACGAGTAGCGCGGAGCCCTGTGCTCCGCCGAACGGGCCATCTGGATCGGCAGCACCGGCGAGAGCCCGACAGTGCGGTGCCGGATAATCACGGGGTCAACGATATTCCCGCAGCACACGCACCGCCAGCCGTGGAAACTGATGTGGTGCGGGTCGCCCCGCAGGTCCTCGAACCGCTCTTCCACCATCATTCCGTGACATCGCAGACAATCCATGGCAGCCCTCCTTCCGCCATCAGGCCTGGTGCAATGGGATCAACGAGACATGATGTTGTGTGGTTCTCCAGCTTGCATGTCTTACGTGTAACGCACAGATGCCGATACGTGGTAGGGCGTAGAGGGAAGAAGCAAGGCGTTTTATGGCCCTAGCCGCCAGGGCCGGCTGGCTCTAGCTGCGAAGGGAACGCGGGGCTGGCGTTCAGGAACTTTTCGGCGGCTTGGCGGATGTCGATTGCTTGGCAAAGATGGCGGCGGCCTGGGCGCGGCGGGTAATTTGGAGCTTCTGGTAGATGTTGGAGAGGTAATTTTTGACCGTTTTGGGGCTGAGGCCCATGTCGCCGGCTATTTCCTTGTTGGTTTTGCCTTCGGCGACCAGTGCCACGACCCGCTGCTCCTGTGGCGACAGTGGTTCGCGGCCGGGGTCCGAAGGCATGGCGCTCTGGGTTTTCACCCAGCTCAGCACTCGCTTCGTCGCAGCCGGGTCCAGGATGGATTCGCCGGCAGCCACCCGCTTGATTGAATCGACGAGCGTCTCCACGCCGATTTCCTTGATCAGATAGCCGTGCGCCCCGGCCAGCACGGCCGCCAGGACCGTGTCGTCGTCCGCGAAGGACGTCAGGAACAGCACGCGCATCTGCGGCCATTGCTCCAGGATGTCGCTGCAGGCCTGGACGCCATCTGTGCCCGGGAGCCGGATATCCATCAGGATGACGTCCGGCTTCAACCGTTTCGCTTCCGCGACCGCCGCGTCTGCGGTTCCCGCCTCCCCGACCACCTTGATCTGAGGATCGCGGGCCAGCACCATCTTGAGCCCTTCGCGGACGACCGCATGGTCGTCCACCAGCAAGACTCCAATCGATTTGCCTGTTGTCATGAGCCGGAACTCCTTTGCGGGATGGGAAGGGTCAGTTCGATCCGAACTCCCTGGCCAGGCTGCGAGGTGATCGTGAAATCCGCTCCGATGGCCTTGGCACGGGCACCCATGTTGGCCAGTCCGTGCAGGCCCTGCCTAGGGGCAACCGGATCGAATCCGACGCCGTCATCGCGGATTTCGACGCGGAGGACGCCGTTCCGGCGCTGGGCGGTGACCACGCCTTCGCGGGCCTGGGCATGCCGGAGACAATTGCTCAGCGCCTCGCGGACGATCAATAAAATAGAATCCGCCTGCTCATGCGACAGACCTGCCGTCAGCTGGGGATCCATGTCCACCCGGAATTTCGGACCCGTGCCGATCGTCATGCTTTGGATCAGCGCGGGGAAGGCCGTGTCGAACGGCGGGTGCTTCTCGGGGACCGGCTGGGGACCTGCAATGTAGGTGCGAATCTGTTTCATGGTGAGCTTGAGTTGATTCAGAGCCTGGGCGGCCAGAGCGGTCATCCCGGCCGGTTCGGCCTGCGGAACCGACTGGCCGGCCTCCAGCCGCAGGCCGACGGCGTACAGCGACTGCAGGACATCATCATGGAGATCGCGGTTGAGTTGTTCGCGTTCGGCAAAGGCCCGCGAGAGGTCCTGTGTCCGATCTTCGACCCGCGCTTCGAGTTCCTGGTTCAAGAGGCGCAACTGTTCGTGCGCGCGACGGTAGGCCTGAGCCAGCAGGGCGGTTGCCAGGAGCAGGATGATCGCGATCGAGCGATTGAACAGAATGATGTAGAAATCGTATGCGGGCGGAGACAGGTACGCGCCCAGCACGGTCAGAAGTGTGCACAGCGTCGCCATCCACCAGAGTGTCTGTGAGCGTGGCGACCAGATGGTCAGCAGGATGCACAGGACGTATAGATACTGCGGCGGCATCTCCTGCGGCGTGAAGACGTCAACGGCCAGGACTGCCGCCGCGATCGCCAGAGCGATCCACACTGTCGGTATGCGTGTCGGTCGGTAAAGGGGTTCGGCGCTCATCCGGCCTCGCGACAGGAAGATTATTTTTTACTATTGCACCTTCCGGTTCCGACTGCAAGCGGGCGAGGAGCTTAACGGATGGCCGCCACCCTGCTAGAATGCCGGCATGGACCTGATCACGACGCATATGAACGCCGATTTCGACGGCCTGGCCTCCATGGTGGCCGCGCGCAGGCTCTACCCGGGAGCGACGCTGGTGTTTCCCGGAGGGGCTCAGGAATCCGTGCGCAGCTTTCTGTCCGTGCACGATCTCGGTATTGCCAGGCTGAAAGAGCTTGATCTGAACCAGGTCACCCGGCTGATCCTGGTGGATACGCATGAGCCGGAGCGCCTCGGGCCGCTCAAGGATCTTTG
>Ga0155970_104_pt3 | contig 12366 bp, 15 predicted proteins | sample RifCSPlowO2_02_FD_107624 | JGI IMG/M metagenome (GOLD analysis project Ga0155970, IMG submission 107624) | Nitrospirae bacterium RIFCSPLOWO2_02_FULL_62_14
AACAGACGCCGCAGTTGCTGGGGAGCCCGGAGTTATTGTCCAAAGGCATCCGCCTCGTCGAGCGGCGCGAACGATAATTCCCCCCGCTCTTTTGGATCTCAATAGCCTCCGCCGGACGGTAGCCCTTGCGTTCCCAATTTCCTTACCATATAGTAAGGAATAGTCATATAGTAAGGAGGACTGCCCATGCCGACCTCAACCGTGACCAGCAAGGGACAGACGACGATCCCCAAGGAAATTCGGGACCACCTGCACCTGAAGCCCGGCGATCGCGTGGAATTCGTGACGGATGAAGACGGGCGTGTCGTCGTGCTTCCCGCCTCGCTGGATGCTGCCGAACTGGCCGGCATCCTGAAGGCTCCGTCCAAACCGGTGACGATCGAGGCGATGAATCAGGCGATTCGAAAGCGCGGAGGTCGCCGGTGATCGGTCTGGACACCAATGTCCTCGTCCGATACCTGGTGCAGGACGATCCGGCGCAGTCGCGGAAAGCCTCGCAATTGATCGCGCGAGAATGCACGCGCGAAGATCCCGGCTTCATCAACCGGATCGTGTTGTGCGAGTTGGTGTGGGTGCTGGAGAGTGCCTACGGGTACTCCAAGGACACGATCGCCGACGTGATGGAAAAGGTTCTCCAAACCAGCCAGTTTCGGCTCGAAGATGTGCAGGCTGCCTGGACGGCGTTTCGTGCGTACCAGAAAGGGAAAGCGGACTTTGCCGATTGCCTGCTGGGCACCATCAACCGCAGCCACGGGTGTGAACACACGATGACCTTCGATCAGCATGCCGGCAAACTCCAAGGATTCGAGCTACTGTAGCTATGATTGGTAATGGCCTTGACTGGACCGGCATCGACGACGTGCTGCTCGACATGGACGGCACGCTGCTCGACCGGGACTTCGACAATTTCTTTTTCGAGGAAGAGCTGCCGCGGCGCTATGCGACGCTGCACCGGATCGCGGAGCCGGCCGCGCGGGAGAGACTCTTCGCGCTCTACCGTTCCGTCGAGGGCGAACTGGCCTGGACGGACCTGCACCACTGGACGAGGACGCTGGGGATCGACGTGGTGGCGATGACCCGGGAACTCTCGGACCGCATCGGCTACCTGCCGGGGGTGGAAGCGTTCCTGGGCGCGATGCGCGCCAAACGCAAACGCATGACGGTGTTGACCAATGCCCATGCGGACGGCGTGGTGATCAAGTGCCGGAAGACCGGCGTCGACAAGAAGGTGGACCGGATCGTGAACGCGTTCGAGGTGGGCTGCCTGAAAATGCGTCCCGACTATTGGCCGGCCTGCCAGAAACTGGTGGGGTTCGATCCCGGCCGCGCGCTCTATATCGATGATGACGAAGCCTGCCTGGCTGCGGCCCAGGCGTTCGGCATCCGGCACATTTATCACAGCGCCAAATCCAGCACGAAACTTCCCGCCCATCCCTCCAGCCGCTTTACGCCGGTCGAGAACCTGCAGGACCTGGTGTCGTGAATCCGCACGATCGAATCAGACGGTCCGGATTCAGCGGAGCGCTGCTCCTGTCGGCCGCAGTGCTCGTCGCGATGTCAGCGCCTGCGCCGGCAGCTGATCCGAAGGCGCCTGCATCGCAGACTGGAAAAGCCGGGATTGTCGGCAAGGACGGCGCGCCCATGGTGCTGGTCATCGCCGGCGAGTTCACGATGGGCGATCGCGTGTTCGGCCCGGTCCACAAGGTCTATCTGGATGCCTTCTACATGGATCAGTACGAAGTCCGCACGTCGCTCTACGCTATGTTCTTAAAAATGAACAAGCGGGAAAAGCCCTACAATTGGCAGTTCGTGGATATGCAGGCAGACGGGGACCGGCCGGTCATCGGCGTGGACTGGTATGACGCCGAAGCCTACTGCCGCTGGGCCGGCAAACGGCTGCCGACGGAGGCCGAGTGGGAAAAGGCCGCCCGCTGGACCGACGGACGCACCTATCCCTGGGGCAACGGCCGGCTCGATAAGACGAAGGCCAGCTACAACTGGGACGGGAAGCGCCGGTGGGAGGGGTACCGGATCTTGTCCGTGGCGGGCAGCTACGAGACGGGCAAGAGCCCGTACGGGATTTACGACCTGGCCGGCAACGTCTGGGAATGGGTGGCCGACTGGTATGACCGGGACGCCTACAAGAACAGTCCCACGCGAAATCCGCAGGGTCCGTCCGCCGGCGAGTTCAAAGTCTTTCGCGGCGGCTCGGCGCTGAGCCACCCTGCGGACATCACGGCCGCGCTCAGGAATCGGGGCTCTCCCACGGGCCGGGCGATCACGATTGGATTCCGCTGCGCGCAGAGCGTGCCTAAACCGTCCCCGACCCCGGTGCGCCCGGCGCGATAGGCCGGTAGCGGCCCGACGACAGCGTTTCCGTGATGATCGGCCGGTGCGGAGTCGCAATGCCCCGGTACATGGATCCGGCCACACGCGGGACGCCGTCCATCTGAAACCGCTCCAGCTGTATGATCGTCAGGCCGGCCTGCCGGATGAGCGCGTCGATGGAACGGTTCAGGTTGCACCCGCAGGCGACGACGCGCTGGAGGGGATTGAGCCGGTTCTGCCATTTGAGGATCTTCGGATCGTCGCTCCGTCCGTGTTCCAGGAAAATGAACTGGCCGCCCGGTTTCAGCACGCGCCGCACCTCGCGCAGGGCGGCGACCGGATCGGAGATGGTGCAGAGCGTCCAGGTGCTCACGGCCCAGTCGAACTGCCCCGATTCGAACGGCAGGGTTTCCGCGCTGAGACGGACCAGCTTGACGGGGATCGAACCGGCCATGGTCTGCTTCTCGACGAGCGCGTTCGGAAAATTGGCGGGGTCCACGGCGGTCAGCCACGTCACGCTTTTGGGATAGTGGGGCAGATTGAGGCCGGTCCCGAAGCCGATCTCCAGGACGTGGCCGCGCGCAGGCGCCAGCACCTGCCTGCGCAGCTCCTGGAACCGGGGCGCGCGCATGATCCAATCCATGAGGCGCGGAAAGACCTGGTCGGCGTAGAAGCCCATGCGCGACAGTGTGAAGTAAAAAGTCAAAAGATAAAAGTGAAAAGTTGTGAGGGAGACGGGTTTTTCGCGCGCGTCTTTTGACGCTTCGATGGCTTCTGATTCGACCCTTTGATGGACTCAGACTCACCACCGCCACTCAGCGTCAATCCTGAGCCGGCCCCGCCCGGAAGGGCGGGGTAGTCGAAGGATTGACTTTTTACTTGGTCTGCGGCGTGTGCTAGATTGGGCCGCGGTAACAGTCTGAAAGTCATCAAGTTGTTGAGTCTGAAAGTCAGAAAGTCATAAAGTCTTCTATTTAGTCCGGACTTGAAGACTTTCGACTTGATGACGTGAGAGACATTTTTCTTATGTCCCGACCTTACGATCATCAGGCCATCGAAGCCAAGTGGCAGGCGTACTGGGAGCAGGACCGGACGTTCCGGGCGTCCGAGGACCCGGCCCGGCCGAAATTCTATTGCCTCGACATGTTTCCCTATCCGTCCGGGTCCGGGCTGCACGTCGGCCATCTCGAAGGCTACACGGCCACGGACATTGTCTCGCGATTCAAGCGCATGCAAGGGTTCAACGTGCTGCATCCGATGGGCTGGGACGCCTTCGGCCTGCCGGCCGAGCAGTATGCCGTGAAAACAGGCGTGCATCCGGCGATCACGACGGCCGAGAACATCGCCACCTTCAAGCGCCAGATGAAACGTGTGGGGCTCTCCTACGACTGGGAGCGCGAGCTCAGCACGACCGACCCGGGCTATTACCGCTGGACGCAGTGGATTTTTTTGAAGCTGTTCGAACGCGGGCTGGCCTACGTGGCCGAGGTGCCGGTGAACTGGTGCCCGGCGCTGAGCACCGTCCTCGCCAATGAGGAGATTGTCGACGGCAAAAGCGAGGTCGGCGGTTTCGACGTCGTCCGCAAGCCGATGCGCCAGTGGGTGCTGAAAATCACCGCGTACGCGGAACGGCTTCTCGACGATCTTGCGCTGGTGGACTGGCCGGCCAGCACGCTCGAAATGCAAAAAAACTGGATCGGCCGCTCGATCGGCGCCGAGGTGGAGTTCGAGCTGGCCGGCGCCCGCGGCAGCCTCCGCATCTTCACCACGCGTCCCGACACGCTCTTCGGCGCGACCTACATGGTATTGGCGCCCGAGCATCCGCTGGTGGATGCGGTGACGGCGCCGGACCGGCGCGACGAGGTGGCGGCCTATCGCGACGCGGCGGCGCGCAAGAGCGACCTGCAGCGCCAGGAATTGGAGAAGGACAAGACCGGCGTGTTTACCGGCGGCCACGCGATCAATCCGGTGAACGGCGAGCAGCTGCCGGTCTGGATCGCCGACTACGTGATGATGAGCTACGGGACCGGCGCGATCATGGCGGTGCCGGCCCACGACGAGCGCGACTGGGCCTTCGCCCGGACCTACCGGCTGCCGATCCGGGAAGTCATCAGCGGCGGCGATGTGTCGAAGGAAGCATTTGTCGAAACCGGGCGCGGCACCGTGGTCAACTCGACGACGCCGGACGGTTCCTTTTCGATCGACGGCCTGGCGCCCGGGGACGCCATCCCGAAAATCACCGCCTGGCTGGAGAGCAGGGGCAAGGGGAAGAAGACGATCAATTATAAGTTGCGGGACTGGCTGTTCGCCCGCCAGCGGTATTGGGGGGAGCCCTTTCCGATTCTCTGGGTCGAGGGGGAAGCGAAACCCCTGCCGGAAGAGCAGTTGCCGCTGATGCTGCCGGAAACCAAAAATTTCAAACCCTCGGGAAGCGGCGAAAGCCCGCTGGCCAATCTGGACGTCTGGCTGGCCACCACCGATCCGGCGACGGGCAAACCGGCGCGCCGCGAGACGAACACCATGCCGCAGTGGGCCGGCTCCTGCTGGTACTATTTGCGGTTCATCGACCCGAAGAACAGCCGGCAGCTGGTCGATCCCGTCAGGGAACGCTACTGGATGCCGGTGGACCTCTACATCGGCGGCAGCGAGCATGCGGTGCTGCACCTCCTGTACGCGCGGTTCTGGCACAAGGTGCTCTACGACATCGGCGTCGTCAGCACGCCCGAACCGTTCAAGAAGCTCGTCCATCAGGGCATCGTGCTCGGCGAGGACAACCAGAAGATGTCGAAGTCGCGCGGGAACGTCGTCAATCCCGACGAGATGATCGAACGGTTCGGCGCGGATGCCGTGCGGCTCTACGAGATGTTCATGGGTCCGCTGGAGGCGATGAAGCCCTGGAGCACCAGGGGCGTCGAGGGCGTGACGCGTTTTCTCGACCGCGTCTGGCGGCTGACCGTCCACGACGACGGAAGCCTGAGTCGGGCCGTCGTCGCCGCCGACCCATCGGCCGACCAGCGCCGGCTGCTGCACCAGACCGTCAAGAAGGTGACGGAGGACCTCGAGGAGCTGCGCTTCAATACCGCCATTTCGCAAATGATGGTGTTCACCAACGAACTGACGAAGCTCGACCGGCGTCCGCGCGCGCTGCTCGAACCGTTCGTGCTGCTGCTCGCCCCCTTCGCCCCGCATCTCTGCGAGGAGCTGTGGGAAAAGCTGGGCCATGCGCCGTGCGTGTCGCGGCAGCCCTGGCCGGCGTTCGATCCCGCGCTGGTCGTCAGTGACCGCTTCGAAATACCCATCCAGGTCAACGGCAAGCTGCGGAGCAAAATCGAGGTGCCGGCCGACTGGACGGAGGAGCAGGTCGTGACATCAGCAACAGAGGCCGCCGGCGATTGGCTGCAGGGCAAACCGCCGCGCAAAGTGATCTATGTCGCTAAAAGACTCGTCAATTTTGTGGTCTGAGACGCGCGACTGGCTGGAAAGGCGAGACGTGCATTCTGTATTTTATGGAAGACTGACCGGAAGGGCGAGTCGCGCGCGGCTCGCCCTTCGCGCTGGTCTCGCGGGCAAAGCCCGTCGCGCTTTTCTCGCGAGTCTCGCGTGTCTTGCGGCGGCAAGCCTGACGCTCGCCGCCTGCGGCTATCAATTTCGCGTGGAGGGCGCCGGTCCGACCGTCGGCGGCGGAGCCGCCGCGGCGAAGGTGAACGCCCCGCGGCTGCAGATCGCCGACTTCGAGAATATGACGCTCGAGCCCAATATCGAATTGCGGTACACGACCTACGCGCGCCGGGAATTTTCCCAGTCCAGCGGCGCCAGGGTGGTGGCAGCCGGCGAGCCGGCGGACCTGATCCTCAAGGGCAAGATCGTCGGCGTGGCGCTGCCGACGATCAACTTCTCGCTGCAAGGGACCTTCGAGGGCCGGGTGACGGTGACCGTGATGGCAACAGTCGAAGAGGCGAAATCCAGGAAAAAAATCTGGACGCAGAACATCGCCGCCTCTTCCGAATTTTTCATGACGGACGATCTGCAGTTCAACCGGGTGCTCCAGACCAGGGCCCTTGAACAGGCGGGCCGGCTGGTGGCGGCCGATCTGGCCCTGCGGTTCCAGAATTTCATGGACCTGCGAGACAGACCCGCACAGGCGCCCGCTCCGGCATCCGGCACCCCGAATGATACGCCTCAAGCCGGCAAGCCCGGCGCCAACGGCATGCAGGGGAAATAGCGGCCGCGCGACTCTTATGAAAGCTCTGGAAGTAGAAACCACGCTCAAACAACACGGCCTGGCGCCGCTCTATCTCGTCATGGGCGAGGAGGATTGCCTCAGGGACCAGGCCGTTGCGGCGCTCAAAGCCGCGGTGCTGGGGGATTCCTCCACCGACGGCGGCATGGATGCCTTCAATTATGATGTACTGTACGGAGACGAGAGTGACGGGTCGGAGATTCTCGCCCGCGCAGGGCAGGCGCCCGTGTTTGCGGCGCGCCGGTATGTCGTCGTCAAATCGGCGGAGAAACTGTCGGCGAAAGACGGCGAAGCCTTGATGCCTTACGTGAAAGAACCCGGCGAAACGACCACGCTGGTGTTCGTCGCCCCCAAGCTGGACAAACGGCTGAAATTTTCGAAGGAGTTGATGGAGCGAGCCGTGTCCGTCGACTGTTCGTCGATTCCTGACATGCAACTGTCGGCATGGATCCGGGCGGAGAGCGGCCGGGCGGGCGTCCGGCTGAGCGAGGAGGCCGCGGGCGCGTTGAGCCATTTCGCGCTCTCGCTCAAGGGGGAGGAGGGAGGATCGCTCAATCGGCTGCGCCGCGAGCTGGAAAAGCTCGCCTCCTACGTGCCATCCGGTAAAACGGCCGGGCTCCAGGACATCGAGGCGGTCAGGGGGGGCGAGTCCGGCGCTTCGGTGTTCGATCTGGCGAAAGCCATCGCCGAGCGGCGCGAGGGGCGGGCGCTGTGGATTCTGGCCAGGAATCTGGAAGCCGGAGAAGATGCCCTGCGCATTCTGGGCGCCCTCGCATGGCAGTTCCGTCAGATCTGGAAGGCCAAGGAGCAGCGCCGGTTCGGCGGGCCGGGCGCCGATGTGAGCGGGTTGTTTACCGATCGCGATCTCGGCACGGCCCTGCAGCTGTTTGCCGCGGCGGATGCGAAGCTGAAGGGCGGGGTAGCGGGGTCGTCGAAACGGATGGTGCTGGAAACGGTGGTGCTCTCGCTCTGCCGGTTCAAGCGGGACGGGGCGCGCGGGACTCAGGCGCGAGGCCCGGCCCCCGGCACTCAAAACTCAGGACGGAAGGGGACAAGCCCGCATTATTCATGAGGGTTCGTGACGAAACCGCTGAGACGCCAAGTGAGACGGGCGTGTGGAGGCGCGAGGGAGGGAGGCGTACTTGAAACAGTACGTTGACCGACCGAGTGACGAGCCCGCCCGTCTGCCGAAGCCCTGTATGCAGGCTTGTCGCAACAGCGTATCGGCGGTTGCAGTAGAAGCCTTTATGGATAATGCGGGCTAAGCCTTGGCCGACAGGGCGTTGACGCGTGCAGCCAGTCGGGACACGCGGCGGGAGACGGTATTGCGCCTGAGCACGCCCTTGCTGCGGGCCTTGTTCAACGCGGCCGTCGCTTCGCGGAGCGCAGTCTTGGCGGCGGCGGCGTTTTTGGACTCCACAGCGGTCAGGACCTTCTTCATGACGCTCTTGACCGAGCTCAACACGGCCCGGTTTCGCAGAGCGCGCCGCACGGACTGCCGCGCGCGTTTGATCGTGGACTTGTGAACAACCGGCATGACAGAATCTCCAATGATGATACGGGTCGAAAGCCGAGTGTTTGTAACACATGACTTTGAGACAGGTCAATGGGGAAAGACCCGGAAATGGTTGATGGGTAATGGTAAATGGGCGACGGGAGATGCGAAGCCGCTTTTCATCGACCATCAACCATCGTCCATGTTCTTATTGAGGTGACCATGGCAAGCGTGAACGCCAGAAACCGGTTGATCCTTGCAGTGGACGTGCCGTCGGCCGAGGAGGCCGCGCATCTCCTGGACCGCGTCGGCGACTCCGTCCGGTTCGTCAAGATCGGGCTGGAGCTGTACACGGCGGCGGGCCCGGCGATCGTGGAGAAGGCCCTCGCCCAGGGCAAGCGCGTGTTTCTGGATCTCAAGTTTCTCGATATCGAGGAAACGGTCCGGCGGGCCACGGCGCGCGTGGCGTCCATGGGCGTGGATTTTCTGACCGTCCATGCCAACCGCAAGGCCCTGACGGCGGCGGTCGAGGGGCGGGGCGCGAAGCGCGAGGATGGCCTGAAGCTGCTCGCCGTGACGGTCTTGACGAACTTCGATGCGAATGACCTGCGCGATATGGGCCTGCAATGGAGCGTGTCTGATCTGGTCGCCGCCCGTGCCAACCTGGCGCACGAGGTCGGCTGCGACGGTGTGATCGCGTCAGGCGAGGAGCCGGCGGCCATCCGCCAGAAGGTCGGCGGAAGTTTTCTCATCATCACGCCCGGCATCCGCCCGGCCGGCAAGGGCGCCGATGACCATGCGCGCGTGACGACGCCGACGCAGGCCATCAAGGCCGGCGCGGATTACCTCGTCGTCGGCCGGCCCATCCGGGATGCCGCCGATCCCCAGGCTGCCGCGGAGGAGATCGTCGTGGAAATGCAGGCAGCCTTCAATACGCGCGGCGGATAAAACTGCGCGCGTGTCAAAAGTCCGAAAGTCATAAAGTCATCAAGTTGTTGAGTCTTAAAGTCCGAAAGTCATAAAGTCGAAAGTCTTTGCATCCGGAAGACTTTAAGACTTGATGACTTTACGACATTATGACTGGCCCGCTTGCGGGCCTCCCGCCGGTTTGTTAGGATGAGTTCCTGCCACAGAGAAACAGGTTAAGGTTGAGGCGTAGGTTTAGCGAAGATACTCCGCCCTGCTCAATCTCAGCCTGAACCTCAACCTTCCGCGTGTGGTGGGTGTAGCTCAAGGGTTAGAGCGCCTGGCTGTGGCCCAGGAGGCTGCGGGTTCGAAACCCGTCACTCACCCCAACATTTCTTACCCTAACTCGCGGTTGCTCCATCACTTCTGGACTCACCCCCGCATGAGGAGTGCTGGCCGGTTGCGCTGGGGTTGCAGATTCAGTCTCAGCAAAGGCATTGGCGACGGGCGTATCTAGCCGCACTCAAAGCGATGCTGATCAGCACACACGGAGAGATTCGGCAGGGGAGCGAAGCAGATCAATGGCTCGGGTGGGCCCACCAGCATGCCGATAGGCTGGCCCCTTGTCTCCCGAGGATTGGCTAGGGCAGTAGATAATATGAAGAAGGAATTCGGTAGGGGACGAAGGGAATGGTTATCCTGTTGTCTGAAACTCCACCTTGCGGGCCTCGGTCACGCGTCTGGACGCATCCAGAATTTCCAGCGAAACAAGATTGCCGGCCTTGTCAAAATCCAGAATCACGCCAGGCTTGTCCTCATCACTCTCGGCCACAGGGGTGTTGTCTTTGAGGATCACGCTGAGCGTATCCGTCTTTTCGTCGTATGAGACCTTCATGCGAGATTCGTGGCGGACTACGCCGGCGCAATGCCCTCAAGGACCACATGGCGAAGCGTGTCCTGGTCGCCGAACCGCTTCACCGCATCCAGAATCTCAATCCCGGCCAACCGTCCGTCGCTGTCATAATCTGCAGCGATACCTTCGGCCAGATGCTTGGTGGTCACGGTCGTCTCGCGGAAGGTAATGCTCAGAGCGTCCACTTCGGCGTCGTAGCTGATTTTCATGGCAACATGAGCACGTTTAAATCTTGCAGCTTCCCTAGGCGAACACGAGGCGGCCTTTAGGCTCAGGAATCGGACGCCCTAATTCTTTCGCCGTCTCAATCCATTCCTCAATCACGACTTCGACATTCGTCAGGGCTTTTTGACGAGTGGGGCCATCCGCCATACACCCCGGCAATTCTGGAACCTCGGCGATAAACGCTTTGTCTTCCTTGCTCCAATAGATAATCACTTCGTACTTAACCATGACCTTCGCCTCCCAGCTTATACCTCAAGATTATATTCCGAACCTGCTTCACTTGGTAGGGTTTTGCTTTCGCCCCTTTGGGCTGCAGATTGATGATCTCCTCAAGGCCATCTTTGGTAAAAAAGTGATGGTTGCCACGAATACGTTCCTCAAATCCCAAGTGCGCCAGCAAAGCCCGCAAACCTGAAAACGGAATATTGGCATCGGACCTGCCCAGCAGGATACGAAGCAGCAGTTTCTCGTGTTGGCTCACGCCTTTGTCACCTCAGATTGTAAAAGCACGGGCCAATGTAGCAAAGACTCCTCGAAAAGGCGAGGCGCTTCCCTTCCACTCTTTCTCTTCAGTATCGTGTCCTCCGGGTCACGCAAGGAGGTGGAGCGACATGAGAACCCCGCTGCTGTCCGTCAAAGAGCTTGCCGTTGAATTCGGAGTCAGCGATGACACGATCCGCCGTGCTGCGTGGCGCGGAACCATTCCCTTTTTCCGGATCGGAAGCGTGCTGCGTTTTGACTTGGAGGCTGTGCTCGCGGCGTGCAAATCCCGGGAGGTCCGAACATTTCGCTGTCGCGCAAGTCAATAAGTCCGTCGACAGTCCGTTTGCTCACCACACATGGGCTTAGTGGATGGCTGACAGATGGGTAAGAAGCAGGCGTTCAGCTTTTTCGTGCGGCGGTTGATATAGTCGGCCAGGGCAGTTGTCCGTCCGGCCCGGATATCCTTCAGGCCTTCCTCGATCTTCTTCCGCAGCTTCGGGCTAAGGGTCAGCATGACATTCTCGATATAGCCTGCCGCGAGGATGGAATCAAGCGGGATGGCACGGAGCAATCAGTCGGTGACTGGGCATTTCTGCCCCGTTATGGTACAAGTCCCGCCATGACAGGGCTCAACGCATGGGAATCCGCGAGTAAGGAAGTTTCGAGGACGAACTGAGCGCGCCGAACGGAGCCATGCTCGAACAGATCCATGAAAGGATAGTGTCGGCATGACCCGCCAGCAGGCCTTCGCCGTCTGTTTCCTGGCCATCCTGCTCGTCCTCGTCTACCAGGTCTATACGTTTTTCCGCCCCTTCCTCATGCCGATTCTCTGGGCCATGATCCTGGCGCATCTCATGTTCCCGGTGCACGACCGGTTCGCCAGGTTGTTGCGCGGCAAGGAGACACTCTCCGCAGCCCTGATGACGCTGGCGATCATGCTGATTGTGGTGCTGCCGGTGATCCTGCTGAGCATTGTGTTGGTGGACGAAGCCATCAACGCGCAGCAGACCTTTGCGGCCTGGATCGAGTCCGGCGGGATCAAGCGCTTGCCGGAACTGATCGCCGGCCTGCCTGTGGTGGGCGATATCCTGAACCGGGCCGGCATCTCGCAGACTAGCATCGAGGGAAATCTCGCCGGTTCAGCCGCGGCACTGAAGACCTTCGTGGTCCAGCAGGGCGCCGTGCTGGCCATGAGTCTCCTCGAGCTTGTCCTGAACTTTCTCATCATGATCATCATGCTGTTCGTCCTGCTCAAGGACGGACGTGTCGTCGTCAAGACGCTCCATCGGATCATTCCGCTCCAGCCCTCCCACAAGAACCGCATCTTCGCCCGGGTGGACAAGACAGTGCGGGCCGTCGTGAAGGGCATCGTGATCACCGCCCTCGTGCAAGGCCTGCTGGCCGGTGCGGCCTACGGGGTGCTGGGCGTGCCCTTCGCGATTCTTCTGACCGCGATGACAGCCGTCATTGCGCCGTTCCCCATCGGCGGCGCGGCGCTGGTCTGGATTCCCGTGGCGGGCTATCTGTTCTGGGTTGGGCCGACCTGGACAGGTATCGCCATGATTGTGTGGGGAGTGGTCGTCGTCTCCATGGTGGATAATTTTTTGAAGCCGATTCTCATCGGGCAGGGGGCCCAGCTCCCGGTGATCCTGCTGTTGTTCAGTCTCCTCGGCGGGCTGGTGGCCTACGGGCTGATCGGGCTCTTCATCGGTCCGGTCATCCTGGGCCTGCTACTGACCGCGCTGGAGATCTACGAACAAGATTACCTGCCGGACG
>Ga0155970_149_pt2 | contig 12290 bp, 11 predicted proteins | sample RifCSPlowO2_02_FD_107624 | JGI IMG/M metagenome (GOLD analysis project Ga0155970, IMG submission 107624) | Nitrospirae bacterium RIFCSPLOWO2_02_FULL_62_14
GGAAGCTCCCAAGGCCGACAAGAAGCGGCTGCTCTTCAAGAAGAAAAAAGAGGACGAACCGGTCGATGTGCTCGCCGCTTCCGCCGAGCCCCAGCCGATGACGTCGATTCACCCCGCCGGACCGGCGCATGAGGCTGCCGCCGCCATGCCGGTGTCCGAACCGGTGCACGCGCCGCCTCTTTCAGGACTTCCCCCCTCACCCGGTCATGCGGTTTCCGTCCATGAGCAGGCTCAGGGCGCTGCTCCGGCGCGGATTGCGCCGCCGGCTGCCCTGGCGGCCGCCGCTGCGCCGCCGTCCGCTCCAAGCGTGGCAGGCGAGCCGGGGGCGAGGAAAAAGAAAGACCTGGAATTCGGCCAGCCGGTCGGCGAGGCGGCGGGGCTCAAGGACAAACTCGGCAAGAAGGTCAAGAAAACCGGCCGGGTCAAGGACGAGGACGATCTGCGGTTCCGCGAGGATGCCGCCCGGTGGCAGGATCTGCGGGCGATTCCCGTCCATCGCCGGGAGGACCGCTCCCGCCATCAACAAGCCTCGGCCGTCACGGAAATCACCAAGCCCAGGCAGAAAGCCATCAAGTTGGCGGCCGGACTGACCGTGAAGGAATTTTCCGAACTGGTCGGGCAGCGGCCGGCCGACGTGATGCGCAAGCTCATGGACACCGGCCAGGTGCTGACGCTCAATCAGCCGATGAATATGGACGCCGCGCAGCTCATCGCCGAGAGCTATGGCGTCAAGACCGAAGTCGTGATCGACAGGCAGGGCGAGGCGCTGCTCGAGGAGCCCGCCGAAGCCGAACCGGGCGGGGCGCTGCTGCCGCGTCCGCCGGTCGTGACGATCATGGGCCACGTGGACCACGGCAAGACCTCGCTGCTGGATGCCATCCGGCAGACGAAAGTGGCCGAGGGCGAAGCGGGCGGGATCACGCAGCATATCGGCGCCTATACGGTGGCGGTGCACGGCAAGCAGGTGACATTCCTGGATACGCCGGGCCATGAAGCGTTCACATCCATGCGGGCCCGCGGCGCGAAGATCACGGATCTGGTCGTGCTGGTCGTTGCGGCGGACGACGGCGTGATGCCGCAAACGGTTGAAGCGATTCACCACGCGAAGGCGGCGAACGTGCCGATCATCGTGGCCATCAACAAAATCGACAAGCCCGGCGCCAACCCGGACCGCGTGAAAAACGCGATGGCCGAACATCAGCTTATCCCGGAAGCCTGGGGCGGCCAGACGATCTTCGTGGAGGTCTCCGCCAAGCAGAAGACCGGCCTGGACACCCTGCTGGAAATGATTCTACTCCAGGCGGATGTGCTGGAATTCAAGGCGGACCCGTCCCGCCTCGCCAAGGGCGTCGTCATCGAAGCCCGGCTGGACCGCGGGCGCGGGCCGGTGGCGACCGTTCTGGTGCAGAGCGGAACGTTGCGGGTCGGCGACGCCTTCGTCGTCGGCACGTTCAGCGGCCGCGTGCGCGCGCTCGTCAACGATCGCGGAGAAAAAGCGAAAGAGGCCGGGCCCTCGATCCCCGTGGAGGTCATCGGCATGCCGGGCGTGCCGGGGGCGGGCGACCTGTTCGTCGCGGTCAAGGACGAACGCGTCGCGCGTGAGATCGCCGAGGCGCGCGCCCAGAAACAGCGCGCGACCGACATCGCCGCCGGGCCGGGCAAGGTCACGCTCGACGATCTGTTCGCGCGGATCAAGGAAGGCGACGTCAAGGAACTGGCCGTGGTGATCAAGGCCGACGTACAGGGCTCCGCGGAGGCCCTGGGCAGCGCGGTCGAAAAACTGTCGACCGACGCGGTCAAGCTCCGCGTCATTCACTCGGGGGTCGGCGCAATCACCGAAACGGACGTCATGCTGGCGACGGCCTCGCGCGCGATCATCATCGGCTTTAACATCCGGCCGGAGCCGAAAGCCTCCGCGCTCGCGGAGAAGGACGGCATCGACATCCGGCTCTACACCATTATTTACAACGCGATCGAGGATATTCGTGCGGCAATGGAGGGCCTGCTGGCGCCGACATTGAAGGAGCGCGTGCTGGGCCGCGCGGAAGTCCGCCAGGTATTCACGATCCCGAAGGCGGGCGTCATCGCCGGCTGTTACGTGACGGACGGGATGATTCAGCGGTCCGGCGCCAGCGTCCGGGTGCTGCGCGACAACGTGGCGGTCTATCAGGGCAAGCTGGGGTCGCTGCGCCGCTTCAAGGACGACGTCAAGGAAGTCCAGCAGGGCTACGAGTGCGGCATGAGCGTCGAGAATTTCAACGACATCAAGGTCGGCGACATCCTCGAAGTCTTCGTGGTGGATAAAATCGCGACGAAACTTTAACCCACATCATTCATGGATACTTCTACTGCAACCGCCGATACGCCGCTGCGACAAGCTTGGATGCAGGATTGCCGCATCCAAGCGGGCGGGCTCGCCCCTCGCGGCCTCAACGTACTGGTGGGGACAGGCTCCGTCGTCCCCGACGGTGCCTGTTCCGGTTCGAAAGGGTACAGACACCTCGCGCAGATGCGGGGAAGGGTGTCAATCCCCGGGCTCCGCGCGCCCGTCTCGCGTGGCGTCTTGGCGGTTTCGTCACGAACCACCATGAACGATGTGGGTTCGCGCGGCTTAGTCGTGAAATGATTGTGGGCGTCTGCACGGTTGAATTGTTCATTCCGGACGGGCAGTCGCTGAAATCGAAGCGGCAGGTCGTGAAAAGTTTGAAGGATCGGCTCCGGGACAAGTTCAATGTCTCGGTGTCCGAGATCGGCGGGCAGGATCTCTGGCAGAAGGCGGTGCTGGGCATCGCCTGCGTCGCCAACGAGACGGCCTACGTCAACCAGGTGCTGGATCAGGTGCTCAACCAGATCCGGTCGGTTCCGAGGGTCGAGATCGTGCAGTCGCGCATCGAGCTGCTGTGAGGCGGTAACCATGGCCAAGACAGCGTACAAGCGTGCGACGAGGGTGGCTGACCAGATTCGCATGGAAGTGGCGGACATCATCATGCGCAAGACCAAGGATCCCCGCGTGGCGTCCGTGACCGTCACGGACGTGGAAATCACGAACGACCTGCGGATGGCCCGCGTCTTCGTGACGACCCTGCTTGACGCCGAACAGGAGCGCGCGGCGTTCATCGGATTGGACAAGGCCAGCGGGTTTATCCGTTCCGAGCTGGGCCGCCGGCTGAATCTGCGCTATACGCCCGAGATTGTATTTCAGAAGGATGTCAGCGGGCCTCGTGGCGACCGGCTTCTGACCATCCTCGATCATCTCGACGAGGAACGGCAGAAGGAATCGAAGCCGGACGAATCCGCGACACCGGCGAAGCCTGGTGAAGGCCTGTAAAATGATGGATATGACGGCGGTGGCGGAGACACCTGTGGCGCAGGGCGTCGGCATCGGCGACGGCATTCTCAACGTCAATAAGCCGGCCGGCTGGACCTCGCACGATGTGGTGGCGAAAATGCGGGGACTCCTGAAGGGGCCGAAGGTCGGCCACGCGGGCACGCTCGATCCGGCGGCGACCGGCGTACTCCCGATCCTGGTGGGACGCGGCACGCGCATCGCCGAGTATCTGCTGGAATGGGACAAGGAGTATCGCGCGGTCCTGCGGCTGGGCCAGACGACGGATACGCAGGATGCGACCGGCACCGTGCTGGCGACGCATTCGACCGACGGGCTGACGGACGACGGGATCCGGGCTGCGATCGCGCCGTTTCGGGGACGGATCGTCCAAACGCCCCCGATGTATTCGGCGGTGAAAGTGGCCGGCGTACCGCTCTACAAATCGGCGCGGGCGGGAAAAACGGTCGAGCGGGAACCGCGCACGGTGGAGATTTACGAACTGGACGTGATGGACATCGCCGGCCCGGACGTCACGCTTCGGGTCCGCTGTTCCAAGGGGACCTACGTGCGGACGCTCTGCGCCGATATCGGCGGGGCGTTGGGCGTCGGGGGGCATTTGTTGTCGCTGCAGCGGACACGCGTCGGGCCGTTGACGGTCGAACGGTCGCTCACGCCGGATGAGATCGGCGTGCGCGCGCAGACCGGCCGGCTGACGGATGATCTGCTGCCGCTGGATGCCGCGCTCGACATGATGCCCGTTGTCCTGGTGGACGAGCGGACGGCCGGGCGCGTGCGGCATGGCGCGGCCATCCCGGCCGGTGTCGGACGGTGGGCGTCGGACCATCGCGGAACACCGGCAGTCGTGCGCGTGAAAGACGCCGCCGGCTGCCTGCTGGCCGTGGGGAAAGTGTCGGCGGAACCGGCAGAAAGCGACACCGTGCCGGGCGTGGCGATCGAGAAAGTTCTGGTTGATGTAGATGCAGTCACGAAATGAGGAGCAGTTCAAATTGATAGTAGGAATGCTGCGCAGGATGTTCAGAAAGGCCGCTTTCGCACCCGCCCACCCCGCACACGCAAAGCGCGTGCTTTTCCCGTGGGCGGCCGCGCGAGCGAAGGCGGTGAGGAGGTACATACCAAACTTCATTTGAACCGCTCGCTTCGATCAGATGCGAGCGGATAGTTATTTTGCAGCCAGTAGGTCTTATTTAGTACGTTGAGGCCTTTAGCGAGCGAGAACAAAGCTGGGGGCCTTTTTCAACATCCGATAGAGGGGGGCGAGATGGCGTTGACGAAGGAAGCAAAGACTGGCGTGATCCGGCAATACCGCCGGCATGACAGCGACAGCGGGTCGCCGGAGGTGCAGATCGCGGTCCTGACCAACCGGATCACCTATTTGACGGAGCACTTCAAGCTGCACAAGAAGGATCACCACTCGCGGCGCGGGCTGCTGGAGCTGGTCGGGCGCCGCCGCCGGCTGCTGAATTACCTGCAGCGGATCGATGTGAGCCGGTACAAGGCCGTTCTGGAACGGCTGGGCATTCGGAAGTAGTTCACCACCCACGCGCCGGCTGCGCGCCGGCGCGATCATCGGGCTGCTTCCACAGGTGAACACGGACATGCGCTCGCGCGCCGAGCCCATCTCTGTGGGCATCTGTGGAGTAGAAAGCAAGAGGAGACAGATGTCATGGCACATGTTGTAGAGATTGAACTGGCCGGGAAAATACTCCGGCTCGAAACCGGGCGCGTCGCGCGGCAGGCCGACGGCGCGGTGCTGGCGTCTTACGGGGATATCGTCGTGCTGGCGACGGCCGTCGCGTCCCAAACGGCGAAACCGGGCGTGGATTTTCTGCCGCTCACCTGCGACTACCAGGAGAAGGCCTACGCCGCCGGCAAGATTCCCGGCGGCTACTTCAAGCGCGAAGGGCGGCCGTCGGAAAGGGAAGTGCTCACCAGCCGGCTGATCGACCGGCCGATCCGTCCGCTGTTTTCCGAGAACTATCATTTCGAAACGCAGGTCATCGCGTCGGTGTTGTCCGCTGATCAGACCGGGACCTCGGATGTCATCGGCATCACGGCGGCGTCGGCGGCGCTGTCCGTATCGAACATTCCCTTCCTGGGGCCGGTGGCCGGTGTGAAAGTCGGCCGCGTGGACGGCCAATTCGTGATCAACCCCGACCTGGCGACGCTGGAAAAGAGCGACCTGCATCTCATCGTGGCCGGCACGGCCGACGCCGTGATGATGGTCGAAGGCGGGGCCAATGAGCAGCCGGAGTCGGTGATGCTCGGGGCGATCGAAGCGGCCCATGCCGAGATCAAGCGGATCGTCGCCAAGATTCTGGAGCTGCAGGCCAAGGTCGGCAAGACGAAGCGGACCGTCCCCGAGGAGCACATCGACGAGGGACTGAAGAAGCAGGTGCGCGACCTTGTGGCCAAGCAGATCCGCGAGGCCATCTTCATCCCGAACAAGTCGGCCCGCCAGGAGAAATTGGATGCGATCAAGAAAGAGGCGGTGGAGAAGCTCAAGTCCGACGATCCGAACCGCGAACGGCACGTCAAGCTGATCTTCCACTCGCTGGAGTACACCGAAGTCCGCAACATGATCCTGGAGAAGGGCTCGCGCGCGGATGGCCGCGGGCCGGCCGACATCCGACCGATCACCTGCGAAGTCGGCGTGCTGCCGCGCACGCACGGCTCTGCGCTGTTCACGCGCGGCGAGACCCAGAGCCTGGCCGTGGTGACGCTGGGGACCTCGGACGACGAGCAGCGCATCGACGGGCTGGAAGGCGAGTACTACCGGACCTTCATGCTCCATTACAATTTTCCGCCGTTCAGCGTCGGCGAGGCGCGCCCCTTGCGCTCGCCGGGCCGCCGCGAGGTGGGGCACGGCGCGCTGGCCGAGCGCGCGCTCAAGCCGGTGCTCCCGGACAAGGAAAAGTTCCCCTACACGCTGCGGCTGGTGTCGGACATTCTCGAATCCAACGGCTCGTCCTCGATGGCCACGGTCTGCGGCGGGTCGCTGGCGATGATGGATGCGGGCGTGCCGATCAGGGAATCGGTGGCGGGGATTGCGATGGGGCTGATCAAGGAAGACGAGCGGGTGACGATCCTTTCCGATATCCTGGGACTCGAGGATCACCTGGGCGACATGGATTTCAAGGTGACCGGCACCAAGAACGGCGTGACCGCGTTGCAGATGGACATCAAGATCGCCGGTATCACGGCGGCGCTGATGAAGGACGCGCTGGAGCAGGCGCGCAAGGGCCGCCTGCACATCCTCGAGGCGATGGCAAAGGCGCTGTCGACGTCGCGCACGAACCTCTCGGCCTATGCGCCGCGCATTTTCACGCTGAAGATCAAGCAGGACAAGATCCGCGAGATCATCGGCCCGGGGGGCAAGACGATCCGCGGGATCATTGCCGAGTGCGGCGTCAAGATCAACGTGGAGGATACGGGGATCGTCTCGGTCGCCGCGGTGGACGAAGCGTCGGCCCAAAAGGCGATCGACCGGATCAACAGCATCATCGAGGAGGTCGAAGTCGGGAAAATCTACATGGGCACGGTCCGCAAGATCATGGACTTCGGCGCCTTCGTCGAGATTCTCCCTGGGACGGACGGCCTCGTGCACATCTCCCAGCTCGCCCATCACCGGGTCCAGTCCGTGGCCGACGAGGTGCAGGAAGGCCAGCAGATCATGGTGAAGGTGATGGAAGTCGACCGGCAGGGCAAGATCCGCCTCAGCCGCAAGGAAGCCATGGCACCGCCGCAGGTCGGCGCCGCGAAGGAATCGTCCGGCGGTTGATGTCCCGCAAGATCGTGCTCGACAACGGCCTGCGGGTCGTGACCGAACGGATGCCTTTGTCTGAATCGTTCACGGTCGGAATCTCAATCCGACCGTCGTCAAAAAGGACGAGCCGGGCAGTCCGTTTAGCCTCCTATGCGCATGAGCCGTTGAAGCTTGTGGACGTGCGGGGCCGGGGAGCAGAGTGTATCGCAAGCTGATTCTCGACAATGGAGTCCGACTTGTCACCGAACGGATGCCGGCGCTGAAGTCGGTCACGATCGGCATCTGGGTCAACGTCGGGTCACGCGATGAAGAGGCGGGAGAAGAAGGCTTCTCCCACTTCATCGAGCACATGTTCTTCAAAGGGACCGCGACGCGGTCCGCCGCCCAGATCTCGCGCGAGATCGACGCCCTCGGCGGCGAAATGAACGCCTTCACCACCCGCGAAACGACGACCTTCTACGTCAAGGTATTGGACGAACAGTTGAAGCCGGGATTGGCCCTCCTGTCCGACCTGTTCCATCACTCCCGGTTTCCGGCACAGGAAATCGAAAAAGAAAAGCGGGTGGTCCTGGAAGAAATGCGCATGGTCCAGGATGAACCGGAGGAATGGGTGCAGGATCTGCACACGCAGCAGATCTTCGGCGCGCATCCCCTGGGCCGGCCGATTCTGGGCAAGCCCGCCACCATCAGGAACCTGGACCGCCGCGACATCCTCGGCTACATCCAACGCTACTACCATCCGCAGGAAACAGTCGTGGCTGTTGCCGGCAACTTCGATCAGAAGCAACTGCTGTCCCTGCTCGACGCCTACTTCGGCCGGTTCGAGCGGCCGGCCGCGTCGAAGCGGAACCGGTGGCCTGCGGAGATTCACGGCGGGCTGCAGGTGCATGAGAAGCAACTCGAGCAGGCGCACCTGTGCCTGGGCTTGAAGGGCATCTCCGTCGAGCACAAGGACCGGTACGCGGCCGCGCTGCTGAACGCCGTGCTGGGCGGCAACGTCAGCTCGCGCCTCTTCCAGGAGATCCGCGAGAAGCGCGGGCTCGCCTATTCTATTTACTCCTGCCTCTCCGCCTACAGTGACGGCGGCATGTGGTCCGTCTATGCCGGAACCCGTCCCTCGGAAGCTCCGACCGTCATCGAGCTGGTGTCGAAGGAACTCACGCGGCTGTGCAGGAAGGGGATTCGGCGCGACGAACTGGCGCGGGCCAAGAATCAGATGAAGGGCAGCATCATGCTGGGGCTGGAAAGCACGTCCAGCCGGATGGGCAAGCTGGCCAAGGACGAGCTGCACCACGGCCGCCGGGTGTCGCTGGATGAAGTCATGGCGGGCATTGACCGCGTGAGCGAGGCCCAGCTGATCGGGTTGAGCCGGGAACTGTTTGACAGGCGCCGTCTCTCCGTTGCGGCGCTTGGGCCTGTGTCGCGCCGATCCCTGTCCTCCGCACTGAATTAAACGCCTGCCCAGTCGTTTCCATAACTCGTTGACAGGACTTGTATTTTTAAAGTTTTTCACAGCGGTAGATCGGCCAAATATTTCCTTGACAAGGTTTGAGAGATTCAGTACGATTGCCCCCTGCTTCGGTATTTTGACGCGCTTATAAGTCAGTTTGTGATTGGTTGTTTTTTATTTTGTAAGGAGGGACAAGTGATGAAGAGAGGCGTCGTTATAGCGGCTGTTTCCTTCTTCTTTGTGGCCGGGTCTGCGCTGGCCGGTTTGGCTGTGGCAGCGGATGCGCCTGCTGCTGATCCAGGGCCTGCCGAGATCGTGGCGGGTCAGGGCAAGATTTACAAGGCCGAGTCGGTCAAGACGCTCAAGGGCCGCGTCTGGTCCCAGTGGGCGGACAACCCCGAGAAGGAGTTGCTCTTCGGGATTCAATACTGGAACACGGCTGAGCCGGCCTCGGGTACGCCGAGCGGGCGGTCCTCCTCTGATATGGATGTGCGGCCTCCGGATCCCCTGTTCGTCTGCTGCGCCTGGGGCTTCGTCGGCGGGACCGACAAGAACAATCCCTATGCCGGCTGGTACCATGCAGCCCAGACCGTCCGCCTGCAAGTGAAGGACAAGGGGCTCATGGACAGGATCATCAAGGCGTCGCAGGATCTCGTGGCCATGGAAGTGACGCTGGATGGCCGGACGATCACCGATTTCAAGTTGTTGAAGAAGGACTAGGTCGGCGTTCCGAACCGATCATTTATTGACGACAATCATTTTCGGTTCTTAAGGAGGGAGCGATTATGAGAGTTCATAAGACAGGCTGGGCGTTTCTCGCAGCCATGGCCCTGGTGGTCGGTGTGACCTCCACCGCGCTGGCCATCGAAGCGTTCCAGGAACGGTTCGAGTGGGGGGACATGAGCAAGCCGACCACGCTGCAGGGCCGGGTGATCGTCTTGGATCCCTACGATGAGGCGGTGTGGATCAACGTGGCCGTGTTCGGCGGCAACGCCGAGAGCGGATATTGGTGGCAGGCTACGCACCCGGGCAAGAATCTGAAGTTCTACGCCGACAAGGGCGCCTGGGATGCGTTGAAGAAGCTCGCCCGTCCCCATGCGGGGCCGGCGGCAGCCAAGGACGTGCCACCTGCGACCCAGGCTGCCCTGATCGAGTTTGTGGCGCAGGAAGTGGAGCAGAACCGCCGGGTAATCACCTCCGTCAAGACGTTGCCTGAAGTTGCCGGCACACCGCAGAAGACGACGAGCATCATGGCGCTGAAAGCCGGGTGCGCAGATGAGACCTCCGCGGCGTGTTACGCAAAGAAGCAGCAACTCGCGACTGCACCGAAGGCTCAGCCTCGCATGCAGTATGATGTGATTCTCCCAGGTGGCAAGCCCGTCGGAGGCTTGACGCCATGGTCTGCAGCGTATAACAGCGGAAAGTAATCCGCACGTTTTGTTGGTTTTTGGGAAGGGGCGGTGCTTCTCTCGAAGCACCGCCCCTTTGCTTTGTTTGATCGCATATACGCTACTACGACAAACCTGCCTGCACGACCGGGCAGGCAGGCGGCGGGCTTGCTGCTCGGTCGGTCAACGTACTGTGTTTAGTACGCCTCCCTCCCTCGCAGCTTCACGCGCCGGTCTCGCGACGCGTCTCTGCGATCTCACGGGAGTTCACCAAGAATCAACTGGATTTATTGTTTGTATCCTCCTCGAGGCGGCGCTGCAGCTCGGCCAGCCGGTTCATGGCCTCGAGCGGCGTCATCGAGAAAAGATCAATCTGCCGGACTTCCTCGATGAGCGGATGGGGAGGGGGAAGCGTTGGATCGGCAGATGTGGGCCTGAGGCCTGATACCTGAGGGCCGAGTTGGGTCTGTTGAGATGACCCCTGTTCCAGTTGTGCCAGGACTTCCCGCGCCCGATTGATGACGGGAGGAGGCAGGCCGGCCAGCCGGGCCACGTGGATGCCGTAGCTCCGGTCGGCGCCGCCCTCCACGATCTTGCGCAGAAACAGCACGTCTTCATTCTGTTCCTTCACCGCCACCGTATAATTCTTCACGCCTTCGTGCCGGTTCGCCAATTCCGTCATTTCGTGATAGTGCGTGGCGAACATCGTCCGCGCGCCGACGTGGCCACGGTCCTGGATGTATTCCGCCACGGCCCAGGCGATGCTCAGGCCGTCGTAGGTGCTGGTGCCGCGTCCGATCTCGTCCAACAGGATGAGGCTGCGTCCGGTTGCGCTGTTCAGGATCTGGGAGGTCTCGGTCATTTCCACCATGAACGTGCTCTGGCCCGCGGCGAGATTGTCGGAGGCGCCGACGCGGGTGAAGATCCTGGCCTCGCTCGCCGAAACGGCCGCGCTCAACGGCTATGTGCAGCCCGACATAGACGAGGGCGGGGAAATTCGAATTTCCGATGGCCGCCATCCCGTCGTGGAACGGCTGGATCTGCCGCAGGGTTTCGTCCCCAACGACACGCGGCTCGACCTGGAAGCCAGCCGGCTGCTGGTCCTCACCGGACCCAACATGGCCGGCAAGAGCACGTACCTGAGGCAGGTGGCGCTGATCGTGCTGATGGCCCAGATGGGCAGCTTCGTGCCGGCCCGTTCCGCCCGCATCGGCCTCGTGGACCGGACGTCGAGCGCGGCAATGGCGGTTCCCATCGTCTGGATGCGGGCGGTCTCTCGCGCGAGTTGCACCCTGATGCGCTCAAAAAGTTCCTGCTCCAGGGCCTTCTGCTTCAGGTCGGCGCCGGTGACCTTGTCTTCCAGTTCCTTCAGTTCCGGTGTGATGAACCGCTCGGCGTTGGCGAGCGTCTGCTTGCGGGTGTAGTCGGATGGAACCCTGGCCAGATTGGTTTTCGTAATCTCGATGCAGTAGCCGAAGACCTGGTTGAACCGGATCTTCAGGGATTCGATGCCGGTCCGTTCACGCTCCCGCGCCTCCATCCGGGCGATCCAGTGCTTGCCGTCGCGTCCGATCGTCCGCAGCTCGTCGAGCGCGGCGTCGTGGCCTTCGCGGATGATGCCGCCGTCCCTGATTGACACGGGCGCGTCCGGCAGGATCGTCTTCTCGATCAGGTCGTGGACGTCGGCCAGGTTGTCCCAGCTTGCGGCCATCTCGCGCAGCAGCGCCGCATGGCAGGAGGCCACCCGCGCGCGGAGTTCCGGCAGGACCGCCACCGACTGTTTGAGCGCCAGCAAATCGCGCGGCGACGCCGCCCCCAGCGACACGCGGCTGCTCAGCCGCAGGATATCCTGCACGGACCGCAGCGCGGCCCGGATCGCCACGCGGGTTTCGAGGGCCTGCAGCAGCTCGCCGACGGCCTCGAGCCGGGCCCGGATCGGATCCGTCCGAAGCAGGGGGCGGACGATCCAATCTTTCAGCAGCCGGCTTCCCATTGCCGTGACGGTGCGATCCAGGACCGCCAGCAGGGTCGCGTCCTGCCGGTCTTCAACCAGCGACCGGACGAGTTCGAGATTTCTGATCGTCGCGCCGTCGAGGTGCATGTCCTCGCCGGAGCGGCGGATACGGAGTCCGCGCAGATGCGCCAGGCTGGCCGTCGGCCTGGTGTCGCGCAGGTACCGCACCAGCGCGCCGGCGGCCTGAATGCCGAGCGTCAGGCCCTTGCAGCCGAATCCCTCCAGCGAGGCGACGTGAAACTGTTCCAGCAGCATCCGCTCCGCGTCGCGCAGGTCGAATGAGGACTGATCCCTGGCGCAGAGCCTCGCGCCGCCAGGCCCGTGGC
>Ga0155970_146_pt3 | contig 12280 bp, 13 predicted proteins | sample RifCSPlowO2_02_FD_107624 | JGI IMG/M metagenome (GOLD analysis project Ga0155970, IMG submission 107624) | Nitrospirae bacterium RIFCSPLOWO2_02_FULL_62_14
GGCCGTCAGATCCTTGTTCGAGGCTGAAATGACGCGCACGTCCACCTTGATCGTCCGGTTGCTCCCGACCGGCTTGATTTCCCCTTCCTGCAGCACCCGCAGCAGCTTGGCCTGGAACTGCGGGCTGGTGTCCGCGATCTCGTCGAGAAAAATCGTCCCGCCCGTCGCTTCTTCAAACAGGCCCTTCTTCGTGGCATGCGCGCCGGTGAACGCGCCCTTCACGTGTCCGAACAGTTCGCTTTCGAGCAGCGTTTCCGTTAGCGAGCCGCAATCCACGACGATGAACGGCTGGTCACGCCGATAACTGAGTTGATGGATCGTCCGCGCCGCCAGTTCCTTGCCGGTGCCGCTTTCCCCCTGGAGCAACACGGTCGCCTGACTGTCGGCCACCAGCTTGATCATCTCGAGCAGTTGCCGCATCGGCGCGCTCTGACCGATAAGATTTCCCGCCTGATCCGGCCGTCCGGATGGCGCCGGGACCCTGCCGCTCAGGAGCACCAGCGCCGCGCCCGCACGCTGATCGCCGGCCATGAGCGGATAGGCCTGTTTCATACCGCAGGCGCTGCCGTCTCCGCCGGCCGTGCAGGACACCGCATGCACGTCAGACGCGGTAAAGACTTCCTGGGCCGAACAGGCCGCACACGGATCTGACTGGCGCAAAATCGCCTCGAAGCATTTGGCTGGACGCGCTGGAGGGCCCGCCTGGCCGGCGCCGGACCAGGCCGCCTGATTCGCGTAAATGACGGTTTGATCGGGCCCGATCACCATGATGCGATCGGATGATCCCTCGGCCAGCAATTGCAGCGCCTCAAGACGCGCGGCAAGGATGGTGTCTGGATGTGAGGGCGTATGGATATGAGATCCGGCCATCTCGTTTATTAGCGAAAAGCTAATAGCAAACAGCTAATAGCCAAGAATGCACCACGTCTAAACTCTTCCGGCTATTCGCTACCCGCTGCCCGCTATTCGCCCTCCTTTCGATGGTCCAGCAACTGTTTGATCGAGTCTTTCAATTCGTCCATGCGGACCGGCTTGTCGAAATAGGCGGAGATGCCGAATCGCTGCGACGTCTCTTTGACGCTGGGATCGCCGAAGGCCGTGATCAGAACGATCGGACAGTTCGGCAGGACGATGCGCAGGCGGCCGATATACCCGAGCCCGCCCCCCGGCATTCGCAAATCGGTCAGGATAAGGCTGGGACTCGTTTCCCGGGCCCGCTCAATGGCCTCATTCCCGTCTCCGGCTTCGACGATCCGGCACCCCAAATCCCGAAGCTCGTCACAGAGCAGACTGCGCATCTCCTTGTCGTCCTCCGCCACGAGCAGCACTTTCTCACCATCAGTTTTCACCGTATCCTCCGCAAGAAACACCCCCGGCTCTGTTTTCTTACATGCAAAGAATGTGCTGTTCCCGGCCGGTAGTTTCGGCTGCAATTACGGCTTCTTATGAGGATTACGAGTGGAAGAGGACTTGGGCTGATGCCAAAGGCTACACCTGATGGAGAAACGTCGGCGCAAGATACCCCAATGAGGAAGGGAAGCTGATGGCGTGGCAGATGACTCGGAGCTTATGGCATATGGCCTATGGCCAGGAAACCCAAGAGCGTATGGCGTATAGCTTATGGCTGAAAAGCCCAAGAGCCTATGGCTTATAGCTTATGGCCTGAACCGTTAGCCATTTGCCATAAGCCATTAGCTCTTGATCTTATGCCATACGCTATGTGCTCTTCGCTGCCGGAAGAGTGATCGTGAAGGTGGTGCCTTTACCGGGCTCGCTTTCAACTGCGATCGACCCGCCGTGCTCTTGCACCATGTTGTGGACGACCGTCAGCCCCAGGCCGGTTCCCTTCCCCGCCTCCTTGGTTGTGAAGAACGGATGGAAGATTTTCGGGAGGTCTTCCGTCGGAATGCCGTGCCCGGTATCGGCGATCACCGCCTTCACATGGCTGCTGACCCGCTCCACCGAAATGCGCAGCATGCCTCCGTCCGGCATGGCGTGGAGCGCATTGATGAAGAGGTTCAGAAAAACCTGGCTCATCTGGTCGGGATCGGCATGGACGTGCACCGGGTGCAGCGCCGTCTCGTAATGGCTCTCGACCGTGATGCCGGACCGCAGGATCCGGTCCTGCAGCACTTCGAGACAATCTTCGATGATTAGGCCGAGGTTGACCGCGCGGGGCTCGCCGGGCTTGCGCCGCGCGAAGGTCAGCAACTGGTTCATGATTTTGGTAATGCGTTCGACCTGCGCCGTGATCGTCGCGAGTCCCTTTCTCGTTGCCTCATCGTCCGTCTTGCGCATGAGCTGCTCCGCGCGCCCCAGGATCACGTTCATGGGCGTGCCGATCTCGTGCGCCATGCCGGCCGCCAGCGACCCGACCTCCGCCAGCCGCTCGGCCTGGCGAAGCTGCTGCTCGACGCGCTGCCGCTCCGACACATCCCGGAGGATGACCGTAAAATATTTCCTTCCATCCACGGCGATCTGTGAAATCGACGCTTCGGCCGGGAACTCTTCTCCATTGGCGCGGAGGCCCATGACGACTCCGGGGGCCCCCATTTTGCGGCTGGTCGTGCCGGACCTGCCGAATTCATTGACGTGCTCGTGGTGCGCCTCGCGGAAACGCTGCGGGATGAACCGGCTGATAGGCTGACCGATTGCCTCGGCCGCCGGGCACTGAAACATCCTTTCAGCCGCCAGGTTGAACAGCACGATGTTCTGCCAGTCGTCCACCGTGACGATGGCGTCCATGGCGGATTGAAGGATGCCGTTCAGCCTCGACTCGCTGTCGGTGAGCTGCCGTTCCAGCGACTGCCGCCCCATCACCGCTCCCAGTAATGCGGTTTCGGCATAGGCACGGGACTCAACGGCCGCTTCTCTGGCTGTCATGGCCTGTTCGAGCGCCGTCTCGGCATTCGTGAGCCCCAGCTGGATACGCTTGTGATACATCAACCCCGCCGCAATCCCCCACATCATCAGCATGCCGATGGCGCGATTGAGCACGGCGTACTGCATCAACAGGCCTGCCGGCTTCAGGAACAAGACAAGCCAGATAAGGCCGGTGGCGATGACACAGAAGTAGACCGGATCCCGTTTGCGCGGTGAGAGAAACGTCAACAGCAAGGGGATGACATACAGCGCCGCGGCCGCGATTCCGACCGGAGTCAGCAGGTCGAAGAGAAGAATGCCGGCGGTCAGCAGGACCAGACCGCCGTAGAGCAGGACACCCTGCCTGTTGAAGGATGACATCACGCTGTCAGCGCCACGTGCATGGAGGGTGAGAAGAAAGGGCTAGCCCTCGTGATGGGCCTTGCCCTCGATTTCGCCGAGCTTGCGGTAGAGGGTCTTCCGGTCGATGCCCAGAATCTGCGCGGCCTGATACTTGTTCCCGCCGGTCTTGTCGAGAATGCGGAGGATATATTCTTTTTCAACTTCATCGAGCGGGAGGGTCCGGTCGGCGGCCTCGTCGATCACTTTCCGGTCTCCACGCGAACCGTGAATGGCCGGCGGCAGGTCCTCCGGCACGACCTTCTCGCCGTGCGTCAGTGTCACCGCCCGCTCGATGACGTTTTCGAGTTCGCGCACGTTGCCCGGCCAGGGATAGTCCATCAACAGCGCCAGCGCCGACTCGCCGATGCCCTTGACCGCCTTCCGGCTCGCCTCCGCGCATTTCTTCAGAAACGCATCCACCAGCAGGGGAATGTCCTCCCGCCGCTCGCGCAGCGGCGGCATCCTGATTTCGATCACGTTCAGGCGGTAATAGAGGTCCTCCCGAAACCGCTTGGCCTTCACTTCGTCCGTCAGCGACAGATTGGTCGCGGCGATAATCCGCACATCCACGGCGACGGCCCTGGTCGAACCGACCCGCCGGATTTCCTTCTCCTGGATGGCCCGCAACAGCTTGGCCTGCAGCATGACCGGCAGTTCGCTGATCTCGTCCAGAAAGAGCGTGCCGCCGTTCGCTTCCTCGAACAGCCCCCGCTTGTCCCCCTTGGCGTCGGTGAACGCGCCCTTCATGTGGCCGAACAGCTCGCTCTCCAGCAGGGCCTCCGGAATGGCCGCGCAATTGACCGGCACGAACGGACCGCCCCGACGATCGCTGTTGAAATGAATCGCCTTGGCCGCCAGCTCCTTGCCGGTGCCGCTTTCGCCGGTGATGAGCACGTTGGTCTGGCTGTCCGCGACGCGCCGGATGAGGTCGAAGACCTCCCGCATCGGTTTGCTCTTCCCCAGGATATGATGAAAACTGAACTCCTCGCGCACGGCACGACGCAACTGCTGGACCTCGCGGCGCAGTCGCGCATCCCGGACCGCCTTCTCCATCACCAACGCCATTTCCTCGTTCTTGATCGGCTTGGTGACATAGTCGTAGGCCCCGTGCTTCATCGCGTCGATGGCGGACTCCACCGAACCGAAGGCGGTCATGATGATCACGTTGGTGCCCGGATAATCCCGCTTCACTTCGTTGAGCAATTCAAGCCCCTGCATTCCCCGCATGCGAAGATCGGTCAACACGACGGCGCAGTCCTCCTCGCCGAGTTTCTTCAGGGCCTCGCGCCCGTCGGATGCGGCTGCAATGCGATACCCGCGCTCCTGCAGTTCATCGCACAACAGCGCCCGCATGTCCTGGTCGTCATCGACGACTAAAATTGTTTCAGCCCGCTCCGGCATGGCGCGATCACTCCTCAATTTCTCTCACTCGGGGGTTAGGCTACCCTGTTTGGGACGAAAAAGGAAAGCCCGGCCGGGAGAAAGACGCTCCCGCCGGGCATCCGACCCTGATCGGCAATTCCTAGCGCGCTTTCTGCCGATCGTGCTTCTCGCCCTTGATGTGGCGGCCGGCGCGGTTCTGCTCGCGATTCAGTTTTCGCCGCTCTTCCTTCGTCACCACGCCGTCCGCCTTCGCCTTCTCCTCATGAGCGGCGATGCGCTCCTGCTGCTTTTGCAACCTGCCGGCTTCGCGCTGGTTCAACTCGCCGCTGGCAACGCCCTGGTCGATGCGCTCTTGCTGGCGCTCCTGCCGGGCGTCAATTCCGGGCGTGTCGGTCTGGGCATACACCGGCTCAGCGACCGCTGCGGCCATCAACGCGGCGAAGAATGCTCTCGTGAACATGACGGGCTCCTTTCGTACAGATGACTGGTGCGGGCCTGTTCCATAGGTCGCGCTTACGCTACTGCGGTTGGCAGGAGTGGTCAAGCAAAGAATAGATCAACGCGGGGGCGACTTGAGCCCCGCTTCATCATTTATATATACTAACGCCCGGCATGAACATCTACTACGGCTGCCGATCCTCTCGACCGACACGGCTTTTCTCGCTCGGTCTCCTCGACGTACCGCTGTGGGTACGCCTGCGTCGCCCTCGCTCGCGAGAAGCCGCGGCGGCCTTCGGTCTCTGCACCCTCGTCACGACATTCACGAACAACCAGGGCTTCCCCCGATGTCTCTGAAAACCGACCTCGCCAGAGCGTTTAGCGCCACCCAATCCTTCAAATGGGACAAGGACAAGGGCTTTAAACTGGCTTCCGGCGCCACCAGCCCCTTTTACGTGGATTGCCGGGTCCTGATGGCCCATCCGGGTCCCCGCGCCCTGGTCGCGCAACTGGCCTTCGACGCCCTGAAGGACCTGCCGGTGGACTGCATCGGCGGACTGGAGCTCGGCGCCATCTCGATTGCGACGGCCATTTCGGATCAGGCCCACCGGAACCAGAGAGACTGGCGGACCTTCGTCGTGCGGAAACAGGCCAAGGATCACGGCACGGGTCAATTGATCGAAGGCGCGGCGACAGCCGGCGACCGGGCCGTGGTGGTGGATGACGTGCTGACCAGCGGCGGTTCGGTGATCAAAGCCGTGCTGGCCGCCCGCGAGGCCGGGCTGAAAGTCTCTCACGCTCTCGTGATCGTGGACCGCCAGGAGCAGGACGGACGCAAGAAGGTGGAAGAACTGGGCGTGACGTTGCTCAGTTTGCTGACGATCAAGGACCTCATGGAGACGTTAGACGTAAAACGTAAGACGTGAGAGGCGACTTCCTCCGCTTTCCGTCTCACTTCTCACGTCTCACGCCTATTTGCACGCAAACTTGATCGCCCAGCGCTTGAGTTCGATCATCTCGGAACCGCCGACATTGTCTTGAATCCGCCGCAACCCCGTCGTCTGTCCCTCTCTCAACACGGTATATCCCTTCGGACATTTCTTCTGCATCAAATCCAGCGCATCGCCGCGGAACGTCGAGACAAGCGAATTGTTTCCCTTATATGGGTAGACAACGACCCCGCCGGTGTCCGTTTCCTGAATGAATTTCACGCCTTCGGAACAGCCGGCCAGCAGCAGGCCCGCCAGCACCGGCACCACCCTTGACCAGCCTCTGAAGCCGCCCGTATGATGAAAAAGATTCGGTGGAGGCCTCTTCGAGGAGGTGCGACGATGAACAGGGGACGATTGCTCGCAGGCTTTGCCATCGGCCTCACGCTGATGATGAGCGGCAGCCAGACTGTTTCGGCCTATCATTCGTATGTCATCTCCGTGCACAAGTTGAAAGCCACGCTCGAAAAAGCGCCGGACCATCTCAATAAAGGTTTCTTCCTGATCGACGTCCGCTCGCCCCAGGAACATGCCGGCGGCGTCATCCCCGGCACGGACCGCAACATCGAGTTCTCGCAGATGAAGACCCGCCACCGCGAGATCGGCGCCCAGCCGGCCGATCACATCGTGGTCTACTGCCAGTCCGGTCGCCGGAGCAATATCGCCGCCGAAACGCTCGCCGACCTCGGCTACAAGCATGTCTACAACGTCAGCGGCAGCATGAACGCATGGGTGGACGCGGGTTACGAGCTCCAACCGGCCACGCGCTAGACGGCTGTTGAAAAAGGCCGCCAACTTCGTTCTCGGTCGCCCGTCTCCCTGCGACGTACCCTAAAAACGTACGCCTCAGTCGCCGGCCTCCCTGCGGCCTCGTTGGCCGGCCTTTTTGATCAGCCTAAATCCAGCTTCACTTAAAAGAAGCGCACCAACTCCTAGAATTAGCATCGGAAGACCAAGGTAAAGTCGTACCGCGCCTGATTGCGTGATAGAGAAAGAAGCTACCGCTCCGAAAACTAGACATGCTCCGGCTGTTAGTGGAAAGAAGAATGATGCGATCACAGCCGGCAATATTAAAAGTGGACATGAAATCAATATCCAGCTTACCAATGGCTCATTAGTGCTGAACGTTAACCCTCCAACAATCATGGTAATGAATAGATGGAAACTTCCGATGGCAAGACCAACAATGAGGTAGGTGATTTTAAAAAATCTCTGCGTTGGAGTCTCTGCCCATATCATCCTCTCTAGTGTTTCGTACATCGTTATTTTCTCGGAAAAACTCCGATCACCGTCGGCAGCGGGACATGGCTGAGCCCCTTCCCGTCCACCAATGGCTGCCAGGCCGCATCCGTGCGGGCGCCCGTGAGCTCCGATCCGATCAGCACATCCGACGAGGCTCCGCCGTCCATCGCCATCGCATGGGAGATGTCGCGAAACCCGTCCCGGAGGCAGACGGCCAACTCCCAGAGCGGCACCTCCCCTTTCGACATGATGACGAGCAGGCGGCCCCCTCGATCCTCCCCCACCACGGTTTGCTGCGCCGCCTTGCCGGACCGGCGCACGCGCGGCGTGCCCCGCCGGTCGAGCAGCATCAGCGATTGCGCAGCCTCCCGGTAGGCCGGCCTGTCGTCATCAAACGCATCGTATCTCAGATCCAGAACGCGTGCTTTCTTCACGCTGGGTGCCAGCGGTTCCGCGATAAACAGCCCCTGCCATTGCCCGTGCCGCTTGCGGCCCAGCGACCTGCCCTCCTTATAGAGCAGTCCCAGGTAGGAAAAGTCGTTCATGAAGAGGCCGGCGTTGAACAGCGCCAGCGCCTTGGTTCGTTGATGCCAGTCGCCAAGCGTCAGCGGCAAGTCCAACCCTTCGTCACGGTAGTGATAGATCGAAAATTGGAAGCGCTCGGGATCGATCCTCACCATATACAGCGGGGGCACCTGCTGGCAGGCTTCGCCCGGCGTCCAGACGGTCACTTCGAGCCCATCGGCCAGCCGGTCCCAGACCACATCTTGGGCAAAAGCATATGAGGAAAGCAGACACGTGCTGAGCGTGAATGCCACAGCAAAGCCAATCCAAGAGAATACCCGGCAAATCATCATTGTTTTCCAAGGATGCTCAAACAGATCATTTTCTCACCCGCCCACCCCGGGTGCGTCAGAACGCACCCCATCCCGAGCGCGGCCGCAGGGAACTCGGAAACCGAGACGTACGTTTTTGGGTACGTCGCAGGGAGACGAGTGACCGAGAACAAAGTTGGAGGCCTGTTTCAGCATCCTACCGAAAAAGATCATTGAGTGCTCCAGCAATGAACGGGAATCGGAAGTGGAACCCCAACGATTGAGCGCGGCGAGGAATGACGCGTTGGCCGGTCAGCAGGAGTTCCTCGGCCATCTCGCCCAGCATCAACTTCATGACAAAGCCCGGGGTCCGGAGAAAGGCGGGTTTGCCGAGGGCCTGCCCCAGGGTTTTTGAAAACTCCGCGTTCGTGACGGGATGGGGCGCGGTGGCATTGACCGGACCGCTGGCCGCATGGTTCAGCAGAAACATCAACAGTTCGACCAGGTCGTCGAGATGAATCCAGGACATCCACTGTCGGCCATGCCCCAGCGGGCCGCCGAGTCCAAGCCGATAGATCGGCAGCATCTTCGTCAGCGCGCCTCCGTCTCTCCCCAGCACCACGCCGATGCGCGGCATGACCACGCGCACGCCCAGCCTCTCCGCGGCGCAGGCCGCGCCTTCCCACTCGCGGCAGAGGCCGGCCAGAAAACCATGGCCGGAGAAGGCCTCTTCCGTCAGTTCTTCGTCGCCGTGCGGGCCATAGTAGCCGATCGCCGAGGCGTTCATCAGCAGCACGGGGCGGGCGTTCAGCTTGGCCAGCGTGGTGACAATCGCGGTGGTGGTGCCTTCACGGCTCTTGCGGAGCCGGTCCTTCGTCTGCGGCGTCCAGCGGCCGTCGGCGATCGGCGAACCGGCGAGGTTGATCACGACGTCACACTCGCCCAGCGCCTTGGCCAAATTGTCCGTCGGTCCCCGGAATCCCTGCCAGGGCACAATATTGACGGCGTGATACACCTTGCCGCGGGCTGTTTCCGGATCACGCGTCAGCACCGTCACCGCATGCCCGGCATTGGCCAGGCGCTGGCAGAGCGCCCGACCGATGAATCCCGTTCCGCCGGCTACGACAATACGCATGGAAAAATCTATTTAGCGGCAGGAGCCGTCACCCGTGCGCTGGTACAGCGTCCCATCAAACTTCACGGCCGGGCCGTAGTAGCTCCGATCTTTCGGATTCATGGACGTCTCATACGGAATCCGCTGCTGCTGGCCATTGCTGAATTGCAGAATCAGCGTGCCGCGCAACTCGTTGCCTTCTGCCGTCCAGCGGCCGCTATTACCACCCTGCACACCGGCCATGCCCGACGAGCCCGAGCTGGATGTTTCGCTGTTGAGTTGGAACAGACCGTTGCTGCACAGCGCCCCGCGCTTCTCGCTGGAATACGAGCCGGAATAGGTGGAGTGGCCGCTATAGGCCGAGTACTGACCAGCCAGGAATTGCGCGGATGATGCGCGCGAGGGTTTCCCCGCCGGTGCTTGCGCAACAGGTGGTGAGGCGGGCTTTCCGGCTCCGCCGATGCGAGTGAGCGTCAACGGCTCTTCCAGATCGCCGCCCGAGACGGTCATCTTCGATCCTTTGAGTGCAAAATTATAGGCTGTCGAGCCGTCGTCTTCGGTGATCACAAGCTTCTTCCCCCGCACCTGCCACTGAATCGGTCCATCCATCTGGCCGGTCCCGTCGGCATTCAGAATCAATTGGAACGGATCGCCGGCGAATTCTCCGCTCCACGTGCCCACCAGCGCCGTATTCGATCCGGCCCACGCCGGAGGTCCCTCAAAAGCAACTATGAATACCGGGACCGCGAACACGACGATTCCATTTTTCATGATTCCCTTAAACTGATCACTGATCACCGACCACTGATCACTTCTTTTCACGATACCCCCAATGCCGCCGACGCTTTCTTGACCGCGCCCGGTTTCACGAAAATCAGGACCGCGAACCGGCCCATGCCGGCGCTGATCGCGTCCGCCGCCGTCACATTGATCTTCGCATCCACCAGGCGCCCCAGGACATCGGCCACGGCGCCAACCCGGTCGTCGCCCTGCACGACGAAGCAGGCCTTCGGTCCCTGCACCTTCCATTTGTTGTACTTCGCCACTTCCTTGAACCGTGCCGGGTCCTCCGGCACGAAATCCAGTTGCGCCTTCTTGCCGCGCGGGAATCCTGAGAACGCGAGCAGGTTCACGCCCGCGCCCTTGACCGCATCCAGCATCTTCACCGCTTCGCCCGGCTTATCCGGCACCGCCACCTTGAAATACTGCACGACTTTAATCGATTCCGCCATGAGACACCGCCTTTCAAATGGATGACTGGAACATGGGTGATTTTACCTTGATAGGAAGGCGGCGAACAGAGGGATAAATTCGTGCTCTCTTTCCACGCTAAGCCATTGTAATATCTGAAAGAAGTTTGGGGTTTGTGTTCCAGGCTGATCAAAAAGGTCTTCTTTTCACCGCCCACCACGGGCGCGTCATGACGCGCCCTTTGCCCCTGGCAAGGCCGCAGAAGCATGCGAGAACGCGCGAGCCCCGCTTGTTCATGACGGTTCGTCGCGAAATCGCGCAGACGCGTCGCGAGACGGGCGCGTGGAGGCGCGAGGAAGGGAGGCGTCCTCTAGCAGGACGTTGACCGACCGAGCGGCGAGCCCGCCCGTCGCAGCAGCGTATCCGCGGTTGCAGCAGAAGCGTTCATGAACAAGCTGGGCTGAGAGGCTTTTTCAACGACCTATTGGCGCTCAACCAACCGGGGCGGCAACTGGTTGACCAGATTCGGCGGGATGATCAACTGTGGAACCTGTTCAGTGTTGTAGACACGACGGGCGACCCTTTGGACCTGCGGCTTGAGGTACTCGAACAACTCCTGCACATCGATTGCGCCATCTCCATTCGCGTCGGCATCGCCGCTCATGCCCTGCAGCGCATAATAGGTAAAGAGCCCGTGGCCTTTGTCCTGATCGGCCAGGCTGAGATGGCTGCCGGAGGTTGCGGCCATGACAACGGCCTTGGCGCTGCTGGCCATCCCCTCGACGGTCAGGGCCATCGGCTTGGCGCCCTTCGCCATCACGGACCGGCCTCCCGTTCCGGAGAAGCAGGAGTCGAGCATCACGATGATGTTTGCCTTCGGCAATTTCTCCAGCGTCTGGTAGAGCCGTTTGAGCGGATAGCCGGTCTGCTCGATGAACGCCGGGTCTCCGTCGTAGGGCACGATGTAGGCCTCCCCGGTCTCGGCCCGGGGCGCGCCATGCCCGGAGAAGTAGACGAACAGACTGGAGTTCGCGTCCACGTTGTTCTTGAGCCAGGCTTCGAAATATTTCTCCATGTCCGACTTCGTGGCCTGTTCGTTCAGACGCAGGATGACATTTTCCTCCCGGTAGCCCGCCTGCGAGGTCAGAAACTGCGCCATGTCCTTCGCATCCCGCGTGGCAAACTCCGCCTTGGGAATCTGCTCGCGGTACTGCTCGATCCCCATCACGATGGCGTACCGGTTCGATTTCTGAACCGAAGCAGGCTGTTGCGGCTTGCCGGCCGGTTTCGCCGCCACCCTGGGAGCCATCCCCGGCTGATAGGCCGCCAGCTCCTGCTTCAGCGTATCGAACACCCCGACGATGGCCCTGTAGATTCCGCGCTGCGCGAGTCCGGCGATTTTCTGTTCGGGACCGATCGGGCTGAAATGATCGCTGGCCGTCGTCGGCCCGGTCCTGGCCCAGAGCAGACGGCCGGTTCTGGCGTCCCGCAGGTTGGCCTCCATGGTCACGGTGATCTCGTAGCTCATGATCGGTGCAAGCGGCTCTCCGAACGTCAGGGGGATCGCGGCAATAAAGATCGCGTTCATGTCGGCGCTGGTCTTCGTATCCGTGACCTGGAGCTGGAGAATCAGGTCCGTGCCGAACTGATCGAGAATGTCCTGCGGGGCAACATACCGGGTATCGGGGGGCAGGAGCACGACGTCGGTGAAGTATTGGCCGGGCCCCAATCCAAGCTTGCGGCGATCGGGATCGGCAAAGGCTCTCTTCAGCGCCTCGCCGGTGATGTGCACGCCGAGACGGGCCGGAATGGGCTTGGCCGGAATTTGCGGCACCGGCTCTTCC
>Ga0155970_154_pt5 | contig 12051 bp, 13 predicted proteins | sample RifCSPlowO2_02_FD_107624 | JGI IMG/M metagenome (GOLD analysis project Ga0155970, IMG submission 107624) | Nitrospirae bacterium RIFCSPLOWO2_02_FULL_62_14
CGGTACCACGGCGCGAAGGGAACGGTGTGGCTGGGGCCCTTCGCTGATGTGACGCCAGCGGTCCCACAGGCAGGGGTTGACCGCGTGCGCCCAGGGGTCGAGCAACTCGTTCCGGGGATCGAAATGGATCCCGCTCCCTTCCATGTCGTGCGGACCGTCCAGGCGCCATGTGTAATGGGTTCCCGCGGGGAGGTTCTCCACCAGAACGTGCCAGATCAGGAAGGTGCGGTGGAGGCCGGGGTCCAGGCGGATGATCTGGAACGGGCGTTTGCTGCGGCAGTCCTCGTACAGCAACAGCTCCGCGCCGGTCGCGTGGCGGCTGAAGACGGAAAAATTGACGCCGTCGCGCCGCACGGTGGCGCCGGGCGGATAGCGGCGTCCCTGGTTCGTATGGTAGGGAGGGGCCATGCGGGTTCCGGCCTTATCCGCCGACGCCTCCGGCCAGGATACCGATCATGCTCTCTCCTTCTGTTCTTGCCGCGGACCGGATTTCTCCACGCGAATCTCAGGATGCAGGGACACGATATGCAGGAGCCTCGCGCGCTTGTCAATATTCTTTCCGGCCGTGAGCCTGTTTCCTCTGTTGCGTTTCGCACCAGTCCTGCCGCTTTGCCTGTTGCCTTTCTCGGCACAGGCTGTACCGGACTCATAGACTCTTTGCAAGCTGCTGTTTCAGCGAACAATTTGAGATGAGGTCTCTGCGCGCGCGGCACGATCCTCGCAACGTATCTAGGGAGGACGCCGGCGGGGGTCGCGAATCCTTTTCTGCAGGCGATCCTCTCAGGGGTAGGTGGTGGATTGAACCAAGGGAGGCAGCCATGACTTGTAATGTTGGCGGAACGGAACGGGGGATTCGGATCGTGATCGGGATTGCGTTGATTGCCGCAGGCGCGCTGGCCGGCCTTCCGGAAGCGGGCATGTACGTGGCCTATGTCGTCGGCGCCGTGGCGCTGGTGACCGGCGCGATCGGCTATTGTCCGGCGTGGACGCTGTTGGGAATCAACACCTGTCCGGCAAAGCCTGCCGGCAAGCCGTAACGCGGACATGGGCCGGCTCCTGGCGATAAGGAGCGTAAACTGCCTGCCATGAACATGACGGTCGCGTATAAAGGCGGCTCGAGATTCGACATCACCAGCGGGTCGCACACGGTTGTGGCCGATCAGCCGGTGGAGGATGGCGGGCAGGATGCCGGCATGAGCCCGGTTGAACTGTTCGTCGGCTCCCTGGCCTCCTGCATCGGCTACTTCGTCGGGCGCTATTGCGCGAGGCACAAGATTGCCTGCGAGGGCTTCACGGTCGACGCGGAATGGTCCTACGCCGAGCAGCCGCACCGGGTCGGGTCCCTGTCCATGCGCATCAACCTGCCGGCACAATTGACGCCCGACCAGCGGGAACGTCTGCTCAAAGTAGCCCATGGCTGCACCGTGCACCAGTCCATTGCGGTTCCGCCGGCCATTCGGATCGATCTCCGGGAGGGGGGCGTGAGGGCGTGATGCCGTGAAAGCGTGAATCCTTTTCCTGCGACCAGGCTCTGACAACCGGGGAACGGATTTTACCAGGAGGATCCCAATGCAGCGAGGCATCTTTCCAGCGGTCAGGGGGCTTGGCGTGTACGTCGCGGCCGCGGCTGTGCTGTTCGTGGGGCTGTTGTCGTCCCAGCAGCTTCGCGCCGGCGACCAGTCGCGGGCGAAGGAGCTCATCAAGAATTCCTGCGCCTCCTGCCACCGGTTCGAGGGCAAACCGGACTCCCGGTTCAAATTGAGAGCGCCGGATCTCATGTGGGCGGGGAGCAAGTACCAGCGGTCCTGGCTGATCGGGTGGCTGACCGGGAAAGAGGCGCCGCTGTACGCCAAGGGCTATCGCTGGGACCTGTCCCAGGAGGAGACGAAACATCCGGTTGTCTCGGAATCCGACGCCAGCTCGCTGGCGGACTATTTCGACAAACATTACAAGGACCGCCGCGTGAAGGTCGGCGCGTTCGACGTCTCGAAGGTGACGGCCATGGAGGTGGAGTTCGGGCGCGGGGCCTACAAGGCCCATGCCTGCATCGGCTGCCACGTCATCGAAGAGAACGGCAAAATCGTCGGCGGACCGCAGAGCGCGTCGCTGGTGGAGTCCGGGCGCCGGTACAACATGGACTGGCTCTTCCGCTTTGGACAGAATCCGCAGGATTTCAATCCGCACAGCGGGGAGTTTCTGGCGGATGCCACCGAGCCGCAACTGCGCGCCGTCATCGGATTCCTGGCCGTGCAGGGCGTGAAGGACTTCAAGTATTACGAGCCCTGGACGAGCAAGGAATTTCAGAATGCGAGCGTGGATCGCGGCAAGTTGATCTACAAGGAATATTGTTCGCAATGCCACGGCGCGACCGGCAAGGGCGACGGCCCCGCCGCTTCCGGCCTGGAGCCCAAGCCGGCGGTGCACGCCAACATGGCCTTCGACAAGCTGCCGATGGAGTATCTCTACAATGTGGTGAACCATGGCGGGCGCGCGGTCGGGAAATCCACCAGCATGCCCTATTGGAACCTCACGATCGGCCAGCAGGGCGTCGCGGACGTGATCGCCTACTTAAAGGCGACATTCAAAGGCGGAGCCGCCGAGGCGGCCGCCGCCGCGCCGGCGACGGGCGGGCCTTCCGGCGTCTGTCCGCAGCCGCGCAAGACGCAGCAGGCACCCGACGAGTTTCTTGCGAAAAACAATCCACTGCCTGCGTCCGCCGAGCATGTGCAGGCCGGAAAAAAACTGTTCATGGAGACGGCCAAGCCGCTGGCCTGCATGAATTGCCACGGTACGAAGGGAGACGGCAACGGGCCGGCCGCAATGGGGCTGATGCCGCCGCCGCGCAACTTCACGTGCGGGGCCACGATGAAGGACCTTCCGGACGGGCAACTGTTCTGGGTCATCAAGAACGGGTCGCCCGGCACCGGCATGATGCCCTTCTCGGGGCTCCCGGACGACGAGGTCTGGCAGCTCATCCACTATCTGCGAACTCTGGCGAAGTGATGGGACGCGACGGCCGGGACGGGTTTGTTTCACGCCGGCGGTTCATCGAACTGGCCGCCGGCGGGTTGGCCTGCGCGGCCGCGGGGCTTTCCATATTCCGGGACTCCGGTGAGGCGGAGGCGGCCGAGAAGCTGATCACGAAAGTCAGCCGCCCCTACGATGCGGAGACGCCGGTCGAGGCCTTCGCGTCGTGGATCACGCCGAACGACCGGTTTTTCGTGCGCAGCCATTTCGGGCCGCCTCCCTCAGACCGGATCGATCCGGCGTCCTGGCGGCTCAGCGTCAAGGGGCTGGTCGCGCGCGAACTCAGCCTGAGCCTGTCCGATCTCTCGCGTTTCGAGGAAGTGAACGTCACCGCGGTCGTGCAGTGCAGCGGCAACGGCCGCGCGTTCTACCGGCCGCGCGCCGGAGGGGTCCAATGGCGAAAGGGAGCCGTGGGCAACGCGCGCTGGACGGGCGTGCAGCTGCGCGATGTGCTCGCGAAAGCCGGCGTCCAGGCGAAGGCAAAGCACCTTCACCTGCTCGGCGCGGACCGGCCGGTCCTGCCCAGCACGCCGTTATTCCACCGGAGCATTCCCCTCGAGAAGGCCCTGCACCCCGATACGATCCTGGCCTACCAGATGAACGGAGAGCCGCTCCCGCTTCTGCACGGCGCGCCGTTGCGGCTCATTGCGCCGGGCTGGATGGCGGATGCCTGCGTGAAATGGCTCACCGACCTGACGCTTGGCGAGACGGAAGCGCCCGGCTATTACATGCAGACGGCCTATCGGTATCCGGCCCGGCCTGTCCAGCCCGGTGAGCAGATAAAACCCGCCGACCTGCGGCCTGTCGAAGCGATGATCGTGAAGTCACTCATCACGAGTCCTCATGACGGCGGCACGGCGAACGGCGAGATCGTGGTGCAGGGGGTTGCGTGGACGGGGGAGGGGCGGATCGTCTCGGTGGAGCTGTCGGCCGACGAGGGACGGACCTGGTCCAAGGCCAAGTTGACGGGGGACGATGTCCCCTACGCCTGGCGGACGTGGGAACATGCCTGGCGCGCGCCGCGGCCCGGATCGTATGGGCTGCTGTGCCGAGCGACGGACGATCGAGGGCACACGCAACCGGAACGGTCACCGTGGAATCCCAGCGGATTCCTCTGGAACGGGTGGGATCGTATCACCGTGGATGTGACAGCATGAGACGGGGACAGACACCGTGGAGAAAGGTGTCAGTCCCCGTTCGACCCTTCGACAGGCTCAGGGTCGTCCCGAGTGGAACCGAGGGACGAACAGGGACAGGCACCGGCCTTCGGCCGAAGCCAGTCCCTTGGACGCCTGTCCCTGCCCTGTTCTGCTTGCTTATGATCTGCGGCTGTTCCGTCGGCGCACCGTCCAGTACGGCGACCAATGAGCCGCCCGCAAGTGCGAATCTTCGTGCCGAAGGCCTGTTGTTATCCCGCTGCGCCGTCTGCCACAGCACCGACCTGGTCACGCAACAGCGGCTCGATCGTGGCCGTTGGGAGGCGACGATCGACAAAATGGCTCACTGGGGCGCCGAAGTATCGAAGGAAGAAGCGGTGATGCTGGCTGATTATTTGTCCGCCCGCTACCATCCCGACGTGCCGGATCAGGAACCGGCCCATGAGCCGGAGCATGCGGCGGAACCCTTGCGTGTGGAAACACCTGCGGCAGCCGGCCGTCCTCCCGGCGAGACCGCTCACGGCGAAGTCGTCTATGCGCACAATTGCCAGGCCTGCCACGGCAGCGGCGCGATCGGCGGCGTCGGTCCCAAGCTGTCCGGTAATCCGATTCTTGGCGACGAGGACCGTTTCTGGGAGACGGTGCTGCACGGCCGCGGCGCGATGCCGGCATGGGAAGCCGCGCTTAATGCGCAGGAGATTGCGGATGTCCGGGCCTGGTTGGGCAGTCTAAAGTAATCCGACGCAGAGGGAGGAGGCGGGACTCATGGCGACCTTGATCATTTCCGGCAGCAGGGGAACGGACGATCCGACGATGGCCACCCTCCCGTTCATGGCCGCGAAAACAGCGAAGGAACAGGGACATGACGTCGTCGTGTGGCTGTGGAACGAGTCGGTCACGCTGGCGCGAAAAGGCACGGCTGATCATGTGACGGGCGTCAATTTGACGCCGCTCAAGGACCTGTTAACGGCGGTGCAGAAAGCCGGCATTCCCATTTGGGTCTGCGGCGCCTGCGCGGTGGCACGTCAGATCGGAGCTGGCGACTTGATCGCCGGTGCAATGATCAAAGGGATGCCGGACTACATCAACGCAATCACACAGAGGGATAAAAGTGTCGTCTTTTAAAATTGACGACATGTTGCCGTGGCTGATTGTCATGGCAGTCGTGCTCGGTGTGACAATCCCGGTGCTGGCCGCCGAACGCCATCCCATGCCGCCGCGCGTGCCGGACGACAAGCTGGCGGAGGCGCGTGCCCTGACGAGCCCGCTGCCTGACTCGCCTGACGTGACTGAAAAGGGGAAAGTCCTCTACGAGGGCAAGGGCGGATGCGTCAATTGCCACGGCAAAGAAGGCCGCGGCGACGGACCGGTGGCGGGCGAATTGAATCCGTCTCCACGAAATTTTCATCATCACGGTTTCTGGCGGCATCGCACCGAGGGAGAAATTTTTTGGGTGATCAAAAATGGATCACCGGGCACGGCGATGATCGGGTTCAACGGTCAATTGACGGATGAGGAAATCTGGACGGTCATGCGCTACCTGCGCACTTTTTCCGGAGGCCACGGCCCTCGAGGCGGCGGTCGTCGAGGACCCATGGGCGGCGGAGACGAATGTTGCGCTCAGCAAGAGCAGACGCCCTGATCTCCAAATCTGAGTTGTAGCCTTCCGCTACAGCGTTACCGGTCAGTCTGTAGCAAGGCTCCCCCCTGGGGAGAGCGGCCATAAGAGCGTATAGCTGATGGCGTGTGGCCGGGGAAAAAACCATTTGGCTCCAAGCCATTAGCCATATGCCATATGCTCTTGCTGCTCTTCCTTGTGGTACCGCCTTTGCTTGGTCTTCTTCTAAAGTAGGACTGATCTATATGGTGAGCATCAGGTTCCACGGGCGAGGAGGGCAGGGGGCGAAGACCGCCAGCCGGATCGCCGGCACCGCTGCGTTCCTGGAAGGGTTCACCGCGCAGGACTCGCCGCTCTACGGAGCGGAACGGCGGGGCGCGCCGGTGTCGGCGTCCACGCGCATCGATCGCAAGCCGATCCGCGAGCGGGGCGTCATCGCGCGCCCCGACCTGGTCATGATCGCCGATGCCTCGCTCATTCCGGATCCCTCCGCCCGCGTGCTGGAGGGAGTGGACGAACGGACGGTGGTGTTCGTCAATTCTCCGCTTGCGGCCGATCAGGCGCGCGCCCAATTTTCCATTCCCGGCCGCGTGACGACATTGGATCTCACCGGGATCGCGCTGGAACATTTCGGCAAGCGGGGCGCCATCAGCGCCCTCCTCGGCGCGGTGGCGGGACGGCTCGCTGGACTCCGCCAGGGATCAATTCGCGAGGCGATCGCACGGGAGCTGACGGATCTCGGGCTGGCCCCCCCGGTGATCGAGCGCAATCAAACCGTGGCCGCCCGGTGCTTTGAGGCGGTTCAGCCGGTGGAGTTGGACGTAGGCGCACGGCAAGCCATGGCCGTGGCGCAGCTTCGAGCGCCGACATATGAACCCCCGACGAAAGGAACCGCCGGCATTACGGCGGGTCCCAATTCAGCGATCCGGTCAATGAGCGGATGGCGGACGTTTCGGCCCGTTCTGAATCCAGAATTATGCAATGGGTGCTGGCTCTGCTTTGCCAATTGTCCGGAGGGCGCGATCACGATCAAGCCGGACGGGAAGCCGGCGATCTATTACCCGCACTGCAAGGGGTGTCTCGACTGCGTCGAAGTCTGCCCGACCGATGCCATGACGGTCGAGCGGGAAACGGAAGCGGCGAATAACACGTGAAACGCGGAACGGGTTTTTCTGGTTTATATGGTTTGTTTTGTTGTTCCGGAAAAACCAGACAAACCACACAAACCAAACAAACCAGATGAACAAGATGAACCAGACAAGCCAGATGATGACCGGCAATCTCGCCGCCGCCTGGGGGGCTCGTCTGGCCGATGTGGACTATATCCCCGGCTTTCCGATCACTCCGCAAACGGAAATCGTCGAAACGCTGTCCAAATGGTGCGACAGCGGAGAGGTCAACGCCCGCTTCGTCACCCTGGACTCGGAACACTCGATGATGACTGCGGCAGGCGCCGCCGCGGCGACGGGCGCCCGCGTGTTCACGGCGACGTCGAGCCAGGGACTCCTCCATGCCTTCGAGGTCCTGTATACCGTGGCCGGCTGGCGGGTCCCCTTCGTGCTGGTAAACGTCTCGCGTGCGCTGGCCTCTCCGATCACGCTGGAACCGGATCACAACGACGTGCTGGCGGCGAGAGATTCCGGGTTTCTGCAAATCCACGCCGAAACCTGCCAAGAAGTGCTGGATTCCATACTCATGGCCTATCGCATCGCGGAGGATCCGCGTGTCTGCCTGCCGGCCATGGTCAATCTCGACGGGTTCTACTTGTCCTTCACCCGCGAGCCGGTGATCGTCCCCGACCCGCAGGCGGTGAAAACGTTCCTGCCGCCGTTCCGGCCGGCTCATCTGGGGTTCAAGGGATCGGCTCCCCGCGCGCTCGGCCCGGCGGTTTTCGGCGGGTCCGTCTACAGTTACTTCCGGCATCAAATGCATCTGGCGGCGATGAACGGACTTCAAGTACATGAAGAAGCCGCCGTTGAATTCGAACGGCTCTTCGGCCGTCGGTATGGCCTGGTCGAGGCATACAAGCTCGACGATGCTGAGGATGTATTGGTCATGACGAACGCTTTTGCGAGCAAGGGGAAGGCGGCGGTCGATGCGGCCAGGGCGGAGGGCAAACGGGTGGGCCTGCTCCGGCTCCGCGTGATCCGCCCGTGGCCGGCCGAGGCCATCCGCCAGGCGCTGCAGGGCCGCCGGGCCGTGGCAGTGCTGGATCAGAACCTGGCTCCGGGGCAGGGCGGCATCCTGTATCAGGAGATTGCCGCCTGTCTCTATCACGGAGCCCAGCGGCCGCGGGCGCTCTGTTCGTTTATCGGAGGTCTGGGTGGCAAGAACATCTCGGAAGGCGAATTCCGTTCAGTCTTCGAGCAGACGGCGGAGGCCGGGGCCCGCGGGACCGGCATCGGGCCGGTATTGCTCTACACGGAAGGCGAACATCGCGAGATGGAGCAATTGCAGTATCTCGCGCACGATCTCAAGACAGGCAAGTGAGAGCGGCATGACCTGGGAACCGCACATCTTCAAGGAGCTGCATCAGATCCCCCGCGAGGAACACGTCTTCCCGGGGACGCCGCTCTGCGCCGGGTGCGGCGGATTGGAATCCCTGCGGCTGGCGTCAAAGGTGCTCGGCAGCCGCGTCGTCTACATCAACGCCGCCGGGTGCTTTACCAACCTGGCTTCCTTCCCGTTCACTCCGCTCGACGCCTCCTGGCTGTATACGACAATGGGATCGGCGCCGGCCGGCGCGCAGGGCGTGCGTGACGCCCTCGACGTGTTGATCGCCAAGGGGCGGCTGCCGAAGGACGAGGATGTAAAAGTCGTCGTGCTGGCCGGCGACGGCTCCACCTACGACATGGCCCTCTCGTCGACCTCCGGGGCCATCACCAGAAAGCTCGATTTCTACTACTTCTGTTACGACAACGAAGCCTACGGCAACACCGGGGTCCAGTTGAGTCCATCCACGCCCTACGGCGCGCGCACGACCACGTCGCCCTGCAGCGTGCAACACCCGGCCGGCTCGACCCAGGAGAAGAAGGACATCTTTGAAATCTGGCGGGCGCACAGGCCTCCGTACATGGCGACCGTATCGCCGCGCTTTCCGCTCGATCTCGAAGAGAAGTTTGCGCGCGCTGCGGATTATCCTGGCCCCAAACTCTTCCTGGCCTTCGCGGCCTGCCCGACCGGCTGGCTGTTCGATCCGGCCTATACGCCGGACGTGGCGAGGCTGGCCGTGGAGTGCGGCATCTGGCCGCTCAAGGAAGCGATCAACGGCGAAGTGACCCATACCTATGTGCCGAAGCGCAGGCCGGTCGAAGAGTATCTCAAGCTGCAGGGCCGGTTCCGGCACTTGTTCGAACCGGCGAGGCAGGAGGAGGCGATCAAGCATATTCAGGATCGGGTCGATTCTTATTGGGAGAAGGTGAAGGCATGAACAAGACCGGCTGTGTGTTGATGCTGGCTCTGGCGGGACCGGTTCTCTGGTCCGGGTGCGCGGATCGGCAGAAGCTTCCTGAGCCCCCTCCATTGATGGGGGAGGTGCCCGATACGCGGACACCCGTTCATCTGCCGCAGGAGGCCGACCGGGCGCATCGCGAGGTCATGATGCAGCATCTTGAAACAGTCCAGGTGCTCGTGGGGGCACTGGCGGACGAGGACTTCACGCTGGCCAAGGGGGTGATGGAAGCCCATGTAGGATTTTTCGCGCGCCGGCATGTCATCACGAGACAGAAAATGGAAGCCATCCCTCCCGCCTATCAGACCCTCGCCTTGGCGCACGTGCAGGCGGGGAAGGAATTGGCCGCGATCATACCGACCAGGGACATGAAGCAGATCCTGCCCCGCTTGAACGGGATGCTCAAGACCTGCATGGCCTGCCATCTGGAATACAAAGTGGGAGAGCCCGCCTCCCGCTGATTCGCGGGAGCGTCAGCCGACTTTCACCCGCGCGTCCGCAACGAGGCATCCCTGCCCGGGCGGCAGGGCGAAAACGGGATTCAGGTCCAGCTCCGCGATCTCCGGAGCCGCTTCGACCAGCCGGGAGATGCGCAGCAGCACGTTTTCGATCGCTTGCAGATCGGCCGGCTGCCGGCCGCGATAGCCTTCCAGCAACCGATAGCCTTTGATCTCCTTCACCAATTCTGTTGCGTCGCGGTCGGTCAGCGGCGCGAGGCGGAACCGCACGTCGCCGAGCACTTCGACGTGAATCCCGCCGAGTCCGAACGCGATCAGCGGCCCGAACAGAGGATCCCGCGTCGCGCCGATCATGGTCTCGACTCCTTCGGTGATCATCGGCTGCACCAGCACGCCGTCCATGTCGTCGAGTGTTCCGTCCTTCTTCATCCGATCGCGTATCTCCTCGAAGACCTGCCGTACCTGGCGCTCGTCCATGAGGTTGAGACGGACGCCTCCGACATCGCTTTTGTGGACGAGCCGGCGCGAGGCGAGCTTGACGGCAACCGGATATCCGATTGTACCGGCCGCTGCGGCGGCGTTCTCCCCGGTCGTGGCAACCTGTCCTTCAGCGAGAGGCACATGCATGGCTGCGAGAACGCCACGGGTTTCGTCGGCGGCAAGCCATCCCGGCCCGCGTTCCGAAAGGGCCTTGCCGCAGAGGGCCCTCGCAGCCGCCAGGTCGATATCGGGAAAATCCGGAGCCCGTCCGGCCTCACGGCGCCGCCAGGTTTCATACGCGGCCGCGCGGCTGAGGACCCGTGCGGCCATCTCGGGAAGCGGATAGGCTGGAATGGTTTCTCCATCGATGGTAAACGTCCGATCCCTGTCTCCCTCCGCCATCCAGCAGATGTAGACGGGTTTCTCCCGTCCAGCCGCCCGTCGCGCGTTGCGAATGCCCTGCTCGATCCCGGCTGCAACGGGGCCGTTGTCCTTTGCCCTGACCGACACGTGCAAGACGATGAGGGCATCGACGACGTCGGCCGTCAGCAGCGTTTCAACGGCCCGCGCATGCTGATCCTGCGTGGCAAAGCCGATCACGTCGACAGGATTGCCCAGCGCGGCCATGGGAGGAAGAAAAGACGCGAGCGTGGACATGGTCCGCGCGGAGAGATCCGGCACGGTGAGTCCTTCCGCGGCGCACCGGTCGGCGCAGAGGACGCCCGGGCCGCCCGAATTGGTGAGGATGCCGGCCCTGCGGCCGGCCGGGAGCGGCTGATTCGAGAGGCCGGAGGCCAGGGCCAGCAGTTCGTCGAGCGTCTCCGCGCGGACGATCCCGCACTGGCTGAAGAGGGCGTCCACGGCGGCGTTGTCGTTTGCCATTGCCGCCGTGTGGGAGCCGGCAGCCCGCTGCCCGGTGCGCGTTCGGCCCGCCTTCAGCGCCACGATCGGCTTGCGGCGGCCGACCCGTTCGGCGATCAGCCGGAATCGGCGCGGCTCCACGATGGTTTCCAGATAGAGCACGATCACGCCGGTGGCCGGGTCCTGTTCCCAGTATTCCAGAAGATCGATGACGGACACGTCCGCATGGTTGCCGACGCTGACGAAGGCGGAGAGGCCGAGATTCAGCCGGTGAGCGGCGCCCACCATGGCCAGCCCGAGCCCGCCGCTTTCGGAGGCGATGGCGACACGGCCCGGGGGAGGAAATGCCGGCGTATAGCTCGCGTTGAGGCGGACGGAAGGATCGGTATTCATCAGCCCGAAGCAGTTCGGCCCGATCAGGCGGATGCCATGGCGGCGGACTTTCTCGCGCAGGCGCGCTTCCAGCGAGGCGCCCCCCTCGCCGGTCTCGGCAAATCCCGCCGTGATCAGGATCGCGGCCGGAACCCGCTTCGCGGCGCAGTCGTCGATGATGGACAGGACGGTGCTGGAAGGAACGGCAATCACGGCCAGATCGACGGGGCCGGGGATGGCGGACAGGGACGGCGCGGCGCGCAGCCCCGCGATCTCGCCGGCGTTCGGATTGACCGGAATGATCGTTCCCGCGAACCGGCTCCCTTGCAGGGACTCGATCAGCCGGTAGCCGATGCTGAGGGGATCGCGCGACGCGCCGACGACCGCGACGGACTGCGGACGGAAGAAAGGCAGCAGGGACGATGTGGATGCCGCCCGTTCGCCTGCGTCAGCGGGGGCGTCGTCCGGCGTCATGGTCGGTTGAAATGTCAATGCGGTTTGTTTCGTTTGTTTGGTTCTTCCGGTACCGGATCACAAAATACACGAGACAAACGAAATCAACCAGACAAACCGGATAAACCGTGCGCCTAGCGCACGACCAGCACGGAGCAGGCCGCGCGATGGGAC
>Ga0155970_170_pt11 | contig 11860 bp, 13 predicted proteins | sample RifCSPlowO2_02_FD_107624 | JGI IMG/M metagenome (GOLD analysis project Ga0155970, IMG submission 107624) | Nitrospirae bacterium RIFCSPLOWO2_02_FULL_62_14
GCTTCCGCACAGATACACCGATACGTTCGCCACCGACCTGACGTGTTCATCGATCAGCCTGGTCACGCGTCCTGTCGCCCCGGTCCAACCCGGCTCGGGTTTGGACAGGGTTGTGATGGCCGTGAAGTTGGCGTGCTTCCTGTCCAGCGCCGCCAGTTCGTCCTGGTAGTAGAGATCTCTCTGGCTGCGCAGTCCCCAGAAGAGCGTGATCGAACGGTCACTGCCCCGTTCAAGCCGGTCGTGCAGCATGGACCAGACCGGCGCGATGCCGGTGCCGGTGGCCACGAACAGCAGATCCTTGGCCGGGTCGCCCCGAAGGTGAAAATTTCCCGCCGGCCCCTTGAACTGCGCCTCGTCGCCTTTTTTCAGGCTGAACAGGTAGGTCGAGCCGGGTCCGCCCGGCACGAGATTGAGCAGCAGCGTCACGGCATCCCGCCGGCTGGGCGGGGACAGGATCGAATAGGGGCGCGAGACCGTCCGGCCGGTCTTCGGGTTCACCACCTCGAAGGACACGAATTGCCCGGCCTTGAACGCGATCTCGTCCGGCTCGATCAGCGCAAACCGGATCTCCCGCACGTCGTGCGTGAGGTTGCGGATGCCGTCGACTCCGGCTTTGAACAGTTGCAGGGCCATAAAAATGCGACGCTCCCATCCGCCAGGGAGCGTCGTGCCGACGATCTCTGCCGGCGGTGCCCTTACTTCTTGCCTTTGCCCTTCTTGTCTTCCTTTTTCTCCGCTTTCTTGTCCTCGACGTCGATCACGGCGCCCGTCGCGGCATCGATGTGGACTTCGGAGACTTTACCGTCCGCGCCGACGATCTCCACTTCCCAGATCGTCTTGTCGTGCTTCTTTTCCAATTCAACCTCGACGACCGTCCCCTGGACCTTCTCCGTGGCGGTCTTGATCGCCTGGTCCACGGTGACCTTGGCTTCCTTCGCCAGATCGGCGACGTTACCCTCGTCCTCGTGTTTGCCCTTCTTATCGCTCCACGCCGGCCCGGTTGCGATGAGGCTGGCTCCAATGAGCGCTGAAAGGACGATGATGCCGATTTCAAATTTTTTCATGGCTGTCTCCTATAATGAAGTGATTGTTTAGTGCGCCGGGCCCTTTCGCTCTGCGTCCGGCTTCGGGCCGCCCTTCGGCGGATGGCCGCCCGCTCCGCCTCCCTTCATCATGCCGCAGCCTGGGCAGTCCATCTCGCCCATCTTCTGCTCGCCCCGTTTCTTCATCATCTTCTCATGTTCCGCCTTTTCTTTTTCACGCTGCTCCGGGGTCAGCAGCGTCATGGCAGCGCGTCTGGTTTTGACGGCAGCGAGGCGGAGGCCGACTTCCAACTCCGCGCCCTGCCTGAGCTTGGCTTCGATGGCAGCCAGGTCCGCTTTCTCGTCCCGAACCAGTTCGTGCAGCTCGCGCTCAGCGACCTGGATTTCGGCTTCGGTCCGGATGCGCGTCTTGTCCAGCTCGAGCTGGAGGACTTTGATCTTACCAACCTGCTCTTCTGAAAGCCCGATCTCTTTCTGGTGCATGAGCAGGTGGCGGAGGAAATGCCCGGCTCCGCCGTGATGGCCCTTCTTGCCCCCGCCGTGTTCGCCGTAGCCCTTGCCCTGTTCCTTGGACCCTCCGTGCGGCTCATCCGCCCACAGCGGCTGTCCACCAAGCAACAAGAGCACGGCCACGATCCCTATCAATGTTTTTCCCATCATGAAGTTTCCTCCTTTGTACGGCATCAACAACTCAGCACTCATCTATCGTCCCAAAAGTCCGCTTTCTGCTTTCAGCGCATTGAAAATGAACTGGATGGCCAGCGCCGCCAGCAGCAGCCCCATCAACCGTGTGATGATCTTCTCCGCGATGGGACCCAGCCAGTGCGAGGCGCCGCGTCCGGCCAGTGCCAGAGTAACATAACTGACGATGCCGATGGCCACGATGCAGCCGAGAAGCACGCCCCGCTGCGACCAGTCGGCGGCCTGCGATTCGAGCAGGATCACCGCCGAGATCGCGCCGGGACCGGCCATCATCGGAATCGCCAGCGGCGTGATGGCGATGTCCTCCTTGCGCGCCCCGGCCGCCGTTTCCTCGGCCGTCTCCTGCACGGCCGAGCGTTGCGCCCGCAGCATGTCCAGCGCGACCAGCAGGAGAACCAGCCCGCCCGCCGCCTGGAGCGCGGGGAGCGACACGCCCAGCGCGCGGAAGAGGCCCTGCCCGGTCAACGCGAAGACCGTCAGGATGCCGATGGTCACCAGGCAGGCGACCTGTGCCATGCGGACGCGCTGCGCGACCGTATCCCGCGCGGTCATGGCAAGAAACGCCGGCACCGCGGCGATCGGGTCCACAATCAGAAACAGCGATCCGAACGAGAACAGGGCATATTCGGTCAAGTTCATGGCGCCTTTATCCCCGGTGCGCGGTTCTCAATAGATCGACTCGCGGGTCGGCATGGGGTGCGCGGCCCAACTGTTCGTACAATTTACGGTCTTCGTCCGACGTGGATGCCGGCATGACGATCTGCAACGTATAAAAGAGATCGCCGCGTCCGCCCGACGCGGTCGGCAGTCCCTTGCCCTTCAACCGGAGCTTGCCGTCGGCGCGGCTGCCGGGCGGCACCTTCACGCGTACCGGTTCCCCGAGGGTCGGCGCCAGCACTTCGGCCCCCAGTGCCGCTTCCCACGGCCAGACGGGCAGGGTGACGTGCAGGTCGGCACCTTCGCGCCGGAACACCGGATCCGGCTCGATATGCACCCGCAGGTAAAGATCGCCGTGCTTCCCGCCGCCGCGGCCGGGGCCGCCCTTGCCGGGGACGCGGACGCGCGTGCCGTCCTGGACGCCGGCCGGGATTTTAATGTCGATCGTGCGGGACTGGGTGCGCCCGTTGGGGCCGCCCGGTTCCGTGACTGCCACGCGCCGCGTCACGCCGGTGAGCACTTCGCGCAGCGTGAGCCGGGCCTCGGTCTCCAGATCCTGACCCGGCGCGGCGCCTCCGCGAAATCCTGTGCCGCCCCGCGCGCGCCCGCCGAAGAGATTCTCGAATACGTCGCCGAAGTCGAAGCCCTGCCCGGTGGTGAATTCCGGCCCGGCATGCCGCCCCCCGCCGAAACCATGACCGGCGCCGGCCTGCTGGCGGGCCTTCTCATAGGCTTCGGCTTCCTGCCAGCGATGCCCGTGCCGGTCGTATTTCTTCCTGGTTTCCGGGTCGCCGAGAACCTCGTGCGCCTCGTTCAATTCCTTGAACTTCTTTTCCATCTCGCCCTTGCGGGCGCCGGCGTGGAGGTCGGGGTGGTACTGCCGGGCCAATTTGCGGTAGGCCTTTTTGATATCGTCCGCCGTGGCGGACCGGTTCACGCCCAGGATATCGTAATAGTCTCGTTGAGAAGTCGGCATGGTTTGTTCCGCTCGTGTACGTACTCTTGCAGCTTACGGGGTCGGGAACTTCTTTTCAAGGTGAGAGCTTGCGGCAATGGCATTTGGCGGGAAGAAGAGGAAATGTGTAACTCCAGCTCTTAGCTTTTGGCTAAGCTCAAATGATGGGCTGCAACCTTTTACGGTGTGGGATCACGTCGGCCTGCGCGATGGGTTAGCGAGAACGGGACTCACGATGATCGACGCGCCAAAGGGACAAAATTGGTGGGCTTCAACCTTTTTCGGCATGGGACCGTGGTTGCCCGTGGGATGGGTTCGCGAAAATGATGGGCTTCAACCTTTTCCGGTGCGGGATACCGTCAGTCCTTGGGAGGGGTTAGCGAGAATGGGATTCACGATGGTCGGCGCGCTGAGGACGAGCTAAGCCGGGAGCGGGCCATCATTTTGCAGTAGGAGCAGATTGCTCCGGTGGTGGGCTGGCCGCATGTGGAGCAGGGATGCAGCGAGGCCCGGTCCTTCTCGGCCATGGACTGCGGGGCCGTCGCGCCTGCCTGCCCTGAGCCCTGTCGAAGGGCCTGCTTGTCGAGAAATCCGAAATAAAAACGGTGCTTGGTGCCCGGCGATTCCGTTTCAAGGCGGTTCAGGGCTTCCTTGTAGAGCAGCATCATGGAGCCCTTGGCCATCGGGCATTCCTCGACGATGTAATCGATCTTGTTGAGGACCGCGTAGGCCGCCAGCTCGCGTTCGGCCAGCCGGTACAGGGGTTTCACTTTTTTGGCGAAGCCTTCGACCGAGGCGGGGAGTATCGGGCTCTGTTTATCCAGGTACTCCTCCTGCCAGTGCAGCACGTTGCCGAGCAGCCGGGCCGCTTCGTCGTCCAGGTTATGCCCGGTGGCCATGACGTCGTACTCCTGCTCCACGGCTGCCTTGTTGAATTGATAGCGTTTGATCGTGCCGCATGTCGCGCAGGTCGGGCGGTGGACGAGGTTGGAGAGTTCCTTGATGCCCGCGCCCTCTTCTTCCTGCACCGTATGGATCTGCAGCGTCGCTCCATGCGGCCGCGCCACCCGTTCGGTAAATCGTTCGACCTTCTCGCGGGATTTTGCCGAGTAGCCGGGGATGCCGAGGTCCACATAGAGCGCGTCGGCCTTGTAGCCCAGTTTCAGCAGAATGTCCCACAGGGCCAGGCTGTCCTTGCCGCCCGACACCGCCACGAGGATGCGATCCTCCGGGCCGAACATGCGCTGGTGCTTGATCGCGTAGGCGGTCTGCTCGTGCACGTAGGTCGTGAAGCAGGGCGTGCAGAACGCCGCGTTGTGCCGTGGGAGATCGATCACCGCTTTCGTTTTACACTTGGTGCAGTTCATAAAAACCAGAGACGCATATGTCATAAAGTCTAAATGTCATAAAGTCTTCAAGTCGCTTCGCAGGACGCGATACGAAAGACTTTATGACTTGAGGACTTTCAGACTTTAGAGACTCCCTCCTGAGATCACCGGCCGGATTTCCACCTGATCCCCGTCCTTCAGCAGTTCGTCTTCCGTGATCAGCTCATCGCCGCGAATGACCAGATGGGCCTCCTGGACGAGGTTCAGTTCGCGCAGCAGCTCCCTGGCCTTCTTCGGGCCTTTGATTTCAACTGTTCGTTCGGGATGGCTAAGCTGGACTTTCATGGGGTGATGATACGCTGCCCGATGGCGAGGGGCAAGGGAGGAGGGGGTAACCGGGATAGCGGGGTAACGGGTTACGGAAACCGGGAGAAGAAAACATACCCCGGCTACCCCGTTATCCCGCTACCCCGCTACAATTCCGTTTCCCGCAGAAACTTCGCGGCTTCCTCCGGCGTGACCGGGTTGATGTAAAACCCGGTGCCCCACTCGAAGCCCGCCACCTGCGTGAGCTTCGGGATGAGCTCGATGTGCCAGTGATAGTAGTCGCCGGTTTTCTCGTGGAGCGGGGACGTGTGCAGGATGAAATTGTAGGCCGGGCTCCGCAGGGTGCGGTTCATGCGCCGCAACGATTCGGAAAGAATGGGCGCCAGCATTTCGAACTGCGTTTTCTGGCTTTCCTCGAAATAGGCGGCGTGCCGTTTCGGCAGGATCCACATCTCGAAGGGAAACCGCGGGGCGAAGGGCGTGATGCAGATGAACTCGGGGTTTTCCACCACGACCCGCTCCTGGTCGCTCATCTCCTGGCGGATGATATCGCAATAGATGCACCGCTCCTTCTGCTGGAAGTGCGTCCGGCAGCCGTCTATTTCGGCCATGACGCTGGTCGGGATGACCGGCAGCGCGATCAACTGGGAGTGCGTGTGCTCCAGCGTCGCCCCGGCGGCCGCGCCGTGGTTTTTGAACACCAGAATGTAGCGGAAGCGCATGTCCCGCTTGAGATCCACCATCCGGTCGCGGTAGGCCCACAGGATATCCTCGACGCGCTTGACCGGCAGGTCGGCCAGCATGTCCTTGTGGTCCGGCGTCTCGATGATCACTTCGTGGGCGCCGACGCCGTTCATCCGGTCGTAGAGGCCGACTCCTTCGCGGCCCAGGTCCCCCTCGACTTGCAGGGCCGGAAACTTGTTCGGCACGACGCGGACCGCCCAGCCCGGCGAATTGGCGCTTCCTCCTTGATTCCGGTAGGCCAGCACTTCGTTGGGCGTGAGCTGTTCCTGGCCGGGGCAGAAGGGGCACAACGCTGTGGTCGGCTGGCGCGCCGGCTCGGCCGGATAGAAATCGCGCGGGCGGCCGGCCCGTTCGGTCGAAATGATGACCCATCGTCCGACGATGGGATCGCGGCGTAGATCAGGCATGACGCCTCCGTCGCAGGCGATGGGCGATGGGCAATAGGCGATAGGTAAAGCCGTCAGCGTTCCGTCCCATTGCCCATAGCCTATAGCCTATTGCCTTCTGGATTATACTCTCCATATCGCAGCCTCGTAATTGTCGTCCGGCACGGTCAGGTTCACCGGCTGCTGGCGTGGATACCGGTCCACTTCCGTGCCGTTTTGCAGAATGGCCACGCTGAGCTTGAATTCCTGCCCGGCCTGCAGATGCAAATCCTTGAATGGCACGGCCAGTTCCAGAATCTTCCGGCAGCCGATCGTCCCGTAGCGGCCGACCTCGGTCCAGGCATTCCCGTTCGAGGTGCCGTACAGCGTGAACGTCTCCGGCGGCGGCGCGAACGCAAAGGCGAGCTTGTACGCGCTTGATGTCGAGACGAGATGGCATTCCACGGCGATCGGGAGGTCGCCGGCGAGAAGGTCGGCGCCGGGGTCCAGCCGCAGGAACAGGGCATCCACGCTGAAGCCGAACCAGATCGCGGTGAAGAATTTCTGTGATTTCCACATGGCGCCCAGCGGCGGCGCAGGATCGATCGTGCCGGCGCCATGCCATTCGAAAAAGTCCGTCACGCGGCCGTCGAGCGTCGGGGTGAGCAGCGTGACCGGCAGCTGGAACGGGCGCGTCTCGCGCGCGCCGATGAGCGGCTCATTGAGCGCCTCCGGAACCGGCAGGCCCGCGCGGGTGTACACGTTCCGGAGATGCGCCCGGAAGAGCCGGTCGAACTCGGGCTTGTAGTCCGTTTCGAAGTCGTCTCCATACCACCAGCACCAGTCACTGCCTTCGGCCGCGTACAATTCCTCCCAGGCGCCGCGCGCCTGCTCCGGCGCGAGCGTGTCCGAGACGGCGGCCAGGCGGTCCCGCGTGAGCTTCAACAGGTCCCATGCCCGGTTGTCCTCCGCGTGGCCGATCCAGATTTTAAAATCCTGATTGATCCACGATCCGCTGTGGAGATGATCCAGCCGCTTGGGATGGGAATGGGCCTCCAGCGCATGGCTCATGGTGCTGGTGGCCAGGTGCGATCCGTTGTCGCCGGAGGGGGCATGGCCGGCCAGTCCGGCGTAGAGGCAGGACAGAAACCGTTCGCCTCCATCATAGTAGTGTTCCCAGGGGTTTTCGCCGTCCAGGATGATCGAAATCATCGCCTGCTCGCCCGGCGCTTGCGCGGCGAGGCTGCGCAGCCGCTGCAGGACGTCCTCGGCGGCCGATTCCGGCGTGAGCTTCGCGTAGACGAAGCCGAAGGCGTCGGAGAGTTCGCGGTCGCGAAAGACGATGCGGATGTTCTGCTCCGACGGTCCGACCGCGTACGGCTCGTACAGCGAAGCCTGGCGGTCCCACCAGTCGAGCGAGCGGGCCAGCACGCCCTCGTCCGTCGCAGTCCACTTCAGGCCGGCCTGATGCAGGATCGGGATCAGTTCGGGACAGACCGACCCCTCCGACGGCCACAGGCCGTTCGGCGCCGCGCCGAACACTTCCCGGTGCAGGGCCACGGCATTTCGTATCTGCGCCTCGGCGTCCGCAGGCGCCTGAAAGCGGGACGGCAGGTGCGCGTCCGGACGCGACCGCCGGGCGAATTCCGTGTCGATCAGGAGCGGGAGGATCGGGTGATAGAAGGGACTCGTCGTCAATTCGATCTGGCCGGATTCCGCGAGGCGGCGATAGAACGGAATGATGTCTCCGACGGCCTGCCGTTGAAGCGCCAGGACTTCCTGCTTGTCCTCTTCCGTGAAGCCGCGGCCCTTCGTGCGCAATTCGTTCAGCCGGGGATGCCGGGCCGTCATGCCGAAGCCGAACCAGGCCAGGTTGTGCCAGACTTGCAGGTCCTGCAGTTCCTGCGTGGTGAACTGCGCCGCCAGGCGATCGAGCGGGTGATGGTTGATGTCGAACCCCCGCTTCACCAGCAGTTCGTGGTACCGGGGGTACGGCCGGACCATCGTCCCCCAGTTGGCGGCAAAAAAATGCCGGACGATGAACGCCCGTTCGGACGGCGTGAGGCCGGCGGCGGGCCGTTGCGCATAATGCAGGAAGAGATCCCCGATCACGCCCGACGTCAATTCCTGAAGCTGCACCAGCAGCGACGGCGTGAAATTAAATGTCGCGTGGATGGACGGGAACTGCTCGAGCATCCAGGCCATATCGTAGTAGGCCTTGGTCGCATGCAGCCGCACCCACGGCATGCTCGCGAACCCTGCGACGGGATCCGTGTAATACGGCTGGTGCATGTGCCAGAGGAAGCAGACCTGAACCGTTTTCATGATGGCCTGCGCAGGAACGGTTTCAGTGCCTGCAGCCGCAGACACGTCATATTGGCGAACCCCGCCACCGGGTCCGTGTAATACGGCTGGTGCATGTGCCAGAGAAAACAGATGCGGAAAGTTTTCATGGCTGAAAAACAAGTATGTCACAGGGTCAGAGGGGTTGCAACCAAGTAGTCGGAAGCTGTGACAAGCCCGTGTCTCGCGGGTATAATGCCGCGCGATGAAGACGGGTCGAATCGCAATCGGCGGGGAGCTTGGGTGTGACGAACGGACTCTTGAGCAAAGTAAAAAAGCGCGTTCAGTGACAAGGTTCGAACTGATCGGTATAATCCGCGTCCATGGCTGCCGTTGATCCTGCTCCTCCCGTGTCCACGCCCCTGTCAACGCCCATGTCAAGGATTGGGCCTCCGGACCGGTCGCTCGTTGCCAGAACCGTCGAAACCAAACTTCCCTTCCGCGCCACGCTGGAGAAGCTGACGCCGCTGCCGGGCGATGCCTCCAACCGCCGGTACTTCCGGCTGGAGCTGGCAGGCCGGCGCTCGGTCATCCTCATGCAATTGGCCGAGCCGGAGGCGTTCAAGCAATCAGAAGAGGCCGTCAGCGGCGCCGTCGCGGTGACGGAGCTGCCCTTTCTCAACGTGCACCGCCATCTGGCCGGGGCGGGCGTGACGGTGCCGGCTCTCTATCACTACGACCAGGCGGCCGGCCTGCTCTTTCTTGAGGATTTCGGCGACCTGCTGCTCGTGCAGGCCTGCCAGGACGGGCGGAGCCGCGACACGGCCCGGCACTATCACCGGGCGATCGAGGTGCTGGCGCGCATCCATACGGCGGCGTCCTCGCCGGCCGACTCCCGCTGCATCGCCTTCCATCGCGCGTTCGACGTGCCCCTCTTGATGTGGGAGTTCGATCATTTTTTGGAATATGGAGTCGTGGCCCGCCACGGAAAGCCGATGTGCGCGGAGGACTTTCAACCGGTCAGAGCGGAGTTTCAGAAAATCGCGGAGCTCATGGCGGCGCAGCCGCGAGTCTTCACCCACCGCGATTACCATTCGCGCAACCTCATGGTCGATGGAGACCGGCTGGGCGTGCTCGATTTTCAGGATGCGTTGCTGGGCCCCGCCGGTTACGACCTCGCGTCGCTGCTGCGCGACGCCTACATCGCCCTGGATGAATCGTTGGTCGACGAGCTGATTGCGGCCTATCTGGATCGCATGGACAAGGCCGGGGCGGGGCAGGGCGCCGGTCTCGATGATCGGGCGGCGTTCCGGCGGCTGTTCGACATCACCAGCATTCAGCGGAATCTCAAGGCCGCCGGCCGGTTTGTGTACATCGACCGCGTGAAGAACAATCCGAAATTTCTGGACGATATCCCGCGCGTGCTCGGCTACGTGCGCCGGAATCTGGAGAAGTATCCGGAATTATCGACGTTGCGCAAGCATCTGACGCCGTATGTTCCCGAATTGCAGTAAAGGCTGTTGAGTCTGTTTGGCCCGTTATGCCCGTTCATGGGAATTCGGACTGTGGCACTGAATAACCGGCGTAACTGTCCAAACAGGCCAAACGATTATCTATGAAGGCGATGATCCTTGCGGCCGGCCCCGGCACGCGCCTCAGGCCGCTGACCGACTCCCTGCCCAAGCCGCTTCTGCCGATCGCGGGCCGCCCTCTGATCGTCTGGAACCTGCTGCTGCTTCGCCGGCACGGCATCACGGAGGTCATCATCAATCTGCATCATCTCGGGCACCTGATCGAGCAGGCGCTCCGCGACGGGTCGCAATTCGGCATGCGGATCGCGTATTCGAAGGAACCGGCGTTGCTGGGCACGGGCGGTGGCCTCAAGCAGGCCGAGGTCTTTTTCGGCGGCGAGCCGTTCGTCGTCCTCAACGGGGACACGCTTGTCGAGATGGATCTGAGCGACATGGCTGCCGCGCATGGGCGGCACGATGCGCTGGCGACGATGGCGGTGCGGGCGGACCCGGACGCCGAACGATGGGGCGCGGTGGAATTGGATGAGGCGCACCGGGTGATCCGCATCAACGGGCGCGGGAAAAATGCCGGAGGAGGGACCGGGAAGCGGATGTTCGCCGGCGTGCACGTCATGCACCCGCGGCTGCTGGCGGACGTGCCGGCCGGCCGCGAGTCGTCCATCATCGAGGCCTATGTCCGGGCAATCCAGGCCGGCGAGGTCGTCGCCGGCTACGACCTCGCCGGCTACTGGTCGGATATCGGAACGCCGGATCGTTATGCGCAGGCCCAGCGGGATGCGGAAGCGGGACTAATCGATCTGAAGAGCAGGCTGGGGTGACAGCTCAGAGCATATGGCTGATGGCTGATGGCCGGATGAGGAAGGCCGACCGCCGTGGCTGCAAGCGGCTCGCTATCTGTCATAGGCTATACGCCATATGCTCTCTATACGGCGTCAGTCCATGAATTTGTGGAGGATCTGCACGACCTTGGGGTCGAAGATGCCTTTTCCCACTCCGCGATCAATCTGATCCAGCGCGGCATGGCGTTCCCAGGCATCCCGGTAGGGCCGCTTCGAGGTCAGGGCGTCATAGGTATCGGCCACGTGAATGATGCGGGAGCCGATGGGAATCGCGTCGCCTTTCAGGCCCTTCGGGTAGCCGGTCCCGTTGAAGCATTCGTGGCTGTGCGCCACCATCTGGAGCAGGGCCTCGTTTTCGTAGCCCATCTTTTTGATGACCCGCACGCCTTCGCCCGTGTGCAGCTTGATGAGATCGAGCTCGCTGCTGGTGAGACTGCCGCCCCGGTTCAAAATGGAGTGCGGCACGACCTCCTTCCCGATGTCGGCGAAATAGCCGGCCAGCAGCAGGGCTTGCTTCTCCTTTTCGGGCAGGCCGAGCGCCTGTGCCATGGCGTAGGACAGCACGGCGACGGTTTTCGAATGGCCAACACTGCCGTCCATGGCCTCGATGGGCAGCATGATGTCGGCCGGAATCTTGATCTGATCGACGACGGCGTGGAACTCGTCGTGGAATTTCTGGGGAATCTTGCCGCGGTCCTGCAGCGGATCCTTGAGGCCGATGACTTCAAAGGCCTCCACCCGATGGCGCTTGCCCTTCACGGCGAGTTTGTCGGCCTCGCGCACCTTGATTCCCGCCTCGGCATAGGCCACCTTGATGTCCTTGTTCTCCGTGTCCAATTCGAGCGCCCGCTCGAAGAATTGCAGCGCCTCCGATGGTTCCTGGATCTCCATGTGAATGCACCCGATCTGGTAGAAGAGATCGGCCCGCTGCGGACCGGCGCTCAACTGTTCGTGCAGGGCCTCCAACTGCTTCTCTTTTTTCGGATCGATCTCGCGCTTGGTGGAGACGTCCCGCTTCTTGCGCGCCTCGATGACGTGGCTGACGCTGTCGAAGGTCTGCCGGTCGATCAGGACCCGGCCGGCCG
>Ga0155970_169_pt2 | contig 11360 bp, 8 predicted proteins | sample RifCSPlowO2_02_FD_107624 | JGI IMG/M metagenome (GOLD analysis project Ga0155970, IMG submission 107624) | Nitrospirae bacterium RIFCSPLOWO2_02_FULL_62_14
GCGTCCATGAAACAAGGCGTGCTGATTGTCAACTGCGCGCGCGGCGGCATCATCAACGAAGCGGACCTGGTGGAGGCGCTGAAGTCGAAGAAGGTGGCGGCCGCGGCGTTCGATGTGTTCGAGGACGAGCCGGTCAAGGCGGACAATCCGCTGCTGGCGTTGGACAATTTTATCTGCACGCCGCACATCGGGGCCCAGACCAGCGAAGCGCAGGAAAATGTCGCGATCGGGATCGCCGAACAGGTCGTGGACTACTTCACGAAGGGCATCGCGCGTGGAGCGGTCAACATTCCGTCCATCCCGCCGGACCTGCTGCCGACGCTGCAGCCATACCTGACGCTGGCCGAAAAGATCGGCATGCTGCAGTCGCAGCTCTATGAGGGCGGCCTGGAGCGGGTGACGGTCGAATATAATGGTGAAGTGGCCGGCCTCTCGGTGGCTCCGCTCACGATCGCGGTGCTAAAGGGCCTGCTGACGCCGATCCTGGAGGACGTCGTCAATTACGTGAACGCGCCCGTGATCGCCAAGGAGCGCGGCATCGAAGTCAAAGAGGTCAAGAGCAGCGATGCCGGCGATTTCACCAGCGTGATCCGCGTGCGTGTCGAAGCCGGCAAGAAGGCGCACCGCCTGGCCGGGACCCTCCACAACCGCAAGGAGCCCCGCATCATCGAGATCGACAATTTCCAGGTCGAGGTGGTGCCGGAAGGGCACATGATGCTCATTCTCAACGAGGACAAGCCGGGGGTGATCGGGGCGGTGGGTCAGGCGCTGGGGGATCACAACGTCAACATCGCCCGGATGCAATGTGCCCGCGAGGATCGGGGAGGCAACGCCCTGCTGATTTTCGGCCTGGATGCCTCGCTGCCGGCCAAGGTGCTGGAGGCCATCAAGCGCGGGAAGCACATTCTCTCCGTCAAGCTGGTCGATCTCTCGCATTGACGCAAGCCGTCGTCGCGCCTGCGCTGTGATTGCGCTGCCCGGTGTATGCCGGGCGATCCATTATTAACCCGCATTATCCATGATGGTTCGTGACGAGACCGCTGAAACGCCAGGCGAGACGGGCGCGTGGAGGCGCGAGGGAGAGAGGCGTACTTGAAACAGTACGTCGACCGACCGAGCGGCGAGCCCGCCCGCCTGCGGGCAGGACCCTGAGCACGCAGGCTTGTCGCAGCGACGTATCGGCGGTCGCAGTAGAAGCATTTATGGATGATGCGGGTTGAGGTGACACAGATGAAGAAAAACGAGCGGTCGCTCGTGCCGTCCGGCATGGCCACCATTCTTCCGCACCAGTCCAATGGATGCGCCGTTCGGAGCAGGCACTCCCGGTTCATCGCAACAGGAATGGGCTTCAGGCAATCGTTCTGAGGATGCATTGATGAAAAAGCAGGAACGTGCATTGATCCCTGCCGGCATGGCTACCATCCTTCCGCATGCCGCTCAGCGGGTGCGCCAGATGGAGACCGTCCTGCTGGGGACGCTGGCGCGCTGGGGCTATCAGGAAATTATTCCGCCGACGTTTGAATATCTCGATGTGCTCTCTCCGGGCCTCGAGCCGGACGTCATCGAGCAATGCTATAAATTCGCGGACCGGACGACGGGCCGGATGTTGCTGTTGCGTCCGGATGTCACCGCGCAGATCGCCCGCATTGTCGCGATGGGGATGGCGGGCACGGCCTCGCTGCACCGGCTCTGCTACCGGACGACCGTGTTTCGCCACGCGCCGGAGCATGCCGGACGCGAGCGGGAGATCTTCCAGGTCGGGGCGGAACTGATCGGCATGGACGGTGTCAGCGCCGATGCGGAGATTATCGCGCTGATGATCGGGTGCCTGACTCAGATCGGGCTCACGTCGTTCACCATTTCCCTGGGCCACGTGGGGTTTTTCAAAACCCTGGTGGCCAAGTCCGGCCTCTCTCCGGAAGGCCAGAAACGGGCGGAACAGGCGGCGGCGCGAAAAGATCTGCCGCGCCTGGAGGAGATTTGCGCGGAGGAGCGGATTCCGCGCGGGAAGGCGCGCGCGATTCTCGAAGTGCCCGGTCTCTGCGGAGGAGAAGCCGTGCTGTCGCGAGGGCGCACGCTGGCCGGGCGCGATCCTGCGCTGCTGGCCACGCTCGACCGGCTGGCGCAGGTGTATCGATTGCTGAAAACTTCCGGCCAGCACGAACAGCTCCTCCTCGATCTCGGCGAATTTCGCGGGTTCGATTATTACGACGGCGTGGCGTTCGACGTGTTCGCCAAGGGGCTCGGCTGCGAGGTGGGCGGAGGGGGCCGGTACAACCATCTGGTGGGACGCTTCGGCCGCGATCTGCCGTCCACGGGTTTTGCGTTCGACATGGACCGGCTGTTCCAGGCGATGGACGCCGGGGGCAACGGGTATGTCCGGCCGGCCGCGGATTTCTTTCTCGCCGCGCCGGCACGGGCCGGCGACCGGCTGTTCCGTGCCGCGCAGGCGTTGCGGGCGGCCGGCTATTGCGTCGTGCAGGGTGCGCTGGCCGGCACGGGACCGGCAGACGTTCGTGCCGTTGCGGAGGAAGGCCTCGCACTGCGGGCGTCGGTGGTCGCGTTGATCGGCATGCCGGCCACCGGCGCCGACGATGCCGTCGTGATCGCCGGGGCATCGGTCAAGGGACGCAAACAGGTCAGGATCAAGGATCTCCCCGAGCTGCTGTAAGGAGGGCACCGACCGCGATCGCCATGGCATCCGCCGACGTCCTGGATCCGAGATTGCCGCCGCAGAATCTTGAAGCCGAGCAATCGGTGCTCGGCGCCGTCCTGCTCGAGAACACCGCCATGAGCAAGGCGATGGAAATCCTCACGGAGGAGGATTTCTACAAGACCGCCCACCGGAAAATCTACCTGGGCATGCTGGATCTCTCCGAGCACGGAGAGGTCATCGATCAAATCACGCTCACGGAACATCTCAAGGGCAAGGGCGAGCTCGAGTCGGTCGGGGGAGCCGCGTATCTGGCGGAACTGGTCCAGGCGGTCCCGACGGCCGCCAATATCCGCTACCACAGCAAGATTGTCCGCGACAAAGCCCTGCTGCGGGGGCTGATCGGGACGTCCACCGAGGTGATCACGCGGGGCTACGATGGCACGTCGTCGGTGGACGATCTGCTGGATTTTGCCGAACGGTCCGTGTTCAGCCTGGCCCAGGGGAAACTGGGCCGGTCGTTCACGGAATTGAAGCACGCGATCATGGAGAGCCTCGAATTCGTCAACACGCTGTTCCAGCGCAACGAGCACATCACCGGAGTGCCCACCGGGTTTGCGGAGCTGGACGATCTGACGGCCGGCCTGCAGCCGTCCGATCTGATTGTGATTGCCGGACGCCCCAGCATGGGGAAGACGAGTCTTGTGCTGGGCATCGCGCAGCACGCGGCCGTGAACCATAAGAAGGTGGTGGGCATCTTCAGCCTGGAAATGTCGAAGGCGCAGCTGGTGCTGCGCATGCTGAGCTCGGAAGCCCACGTGGATTCCCATCTGTTGCGGATCGGAAAACTCCAGAAAACGGACTGGGTGCAATTGTCGGAGGCGGCCAGCCGGCTGGAACATGCGAAAATTTTCATCGACGACATGGGCTCGCTGACCGTGCAGCAGATGCGGGGCAAGGCCCGCCGGCTCAAGGCGGAACACGGGCTGGACCTGCTGATCGTGGATTATCTGCAGCTGGTCCAGGGCCGGAGCGACGCCGAGTCGCGCCAGCAGGAAATCTCGGACATTTCGCGGTCGTTGAAAGCGCTGGCCAAGGAGCTCAATGTGCCGGTCGTGGCGCTCTCCCAGTTGAGCCGGGCCGTTGAAAGCCGCAACGATAAACGGCCCGTCCTGGCCGACCTGCGCGAATCGGGCGCCATCGAGCAGGACGCGGACGTCGTGATGTTCATCTATCGGGACGAAGTCTATAATCCCGACACCAACGACAAGGGCATTGCCGAAATTCTTGTGCGGAAACATCGGAACGGGCCCACGGGGGACCGGCAGCTGGTCTTCCTGGAAAAATACGCCAGCTTCGCGGATCTGTCCAAGCACGAAGCCGTGTGAGGTCGTTTGAGCGAATTTTCGCAATGGCCTTCTGGCGATCGCGCATCCAGCCGACAGGGGTACGCGATCGGCGGGCGAATGGCCGGCTGGCTGCAGGATGCTGAACGGCGGCGCACCGCACTGTGCGGGACGATTCTTCTGGGCCTGCTCCTTCTGTTTTACTACCGTCTCTGGTGGCCCGGCCTGATTCTGATCAAGCGGGACGCCTTCAGGTTCTTCGCTCCCATCAAGCAATATATCGCCGAGCGACTTCTGGTCGGAGATCTTCCCCAGTGGTTTCCGTACGAGTCACTCGGGCGCTCCCTGATCGGGTCGACCGTTACCGGCGTTTTCCATCCCTTCACGGCATTGTATCTGGCGCTGCCCGCCTATGATGCGTTGCGCCTATCGACGCTGCTGGCCTGTCTCATGGGCGGTCTCGGCGCCTTTGTCCTGGGGCGCATCCTGCGGTTTTCCCGGGCCGGTGCGATGGTTGCGGGTCTGGCCTTTGCCTGTTCCGGCTATGTCGTGTCGACGACTGAGGCCATCGAGTATCTGTACGGAATCTGCGCGTTGCCGTTTTTCTGCGCAGCGCTCGGAAAGGCAGTGGAGGAGGGCCCTGCCTGGATGGTCGTCCCCGCAGCGATCTGGGCAACGGTCTTTTTAGGCGGCGACATCCAGACAGGGTATTACTACGGCCTCATCGCGCTGCTGTGGGCCATGGTTTGCACAGCCGCCCCTCCCTTGCAGGCCTTCGTGCGCACGGCCTCTGTAGGAATCCTGGCTGGCTTGCTCGCAGGCGTCCAACTGGCTCCCTCATGGGCCGCATTCCTGGCGAGCCCGCGGACGGATCCGGTTCTCTTCCACGAGATCGCCCTGTCTTGGTCGATGCATCCCCTGCGTGTGCTGACGATGATCGCGTCTCCTGTCGCCAACGAAGGCAATCAGCTTGACGTCGCACATTTTTTCTTTGGAGGCGATGCGCTGGATCAGCCATTGCCTGGATTGCTGACAGACAGTCTGTACGTGGGCGTGCCTGTTATCGGCCTTGCTATTCTGGGAGCCTGGTATCGGCGGGATTTGCGAGGGCTAGCCTGGCTGAGCCTCGTGGCTTTTTGGCTGGCTCTTGGTCGCTATGGCGGACTCTACGAGGTGTTTTACCATGTCGTGCCGCTTTGGTCCGCATTCCGTTATCCTGAAAAGCTCATGGGCGTGGTGTCGTTCGCTGGTGCCATGCTTGCGGGAGCCGGAGTGGATGAGCTTCGCAACAGACGTGGTCATCCTCTGGTCTGGTTTGCTTTCGCCGGGCTGTGCGTCGGTCTTGGCGTGGTTTTTCGAACAGAAACTTTGGCGGCGGTGTGCGCGGTAAATTTTGTCGCGCCGATCACGGTGACGCGCGAGGTCACGGATTCATTGGCCCAGGCGTTCTTGTTCAGTTCTGTAGCGGCATCCGGGGTGGGAATAGTCGGTATTGCAATGGATCGGAGCCGAATAGCCGGGACCGTCCTGGTCGGAATCCTTGTTGCGGTGATAATGCTGGATCTCTCGCGAGCCAACCAGGAGGCATACTATACGGGACCCACAGAGATTGCGACAGTTGCGCCTGGTCTCGTGGCGGCGCTGAGAAGCGATTCCGGGACAGAGGGAGCCGGGCACTTCCGAATTTTATCGAACGAAATTGATTATGTCCCAACGCGTTTTCGAGAATCGCTGGGCGCTATGGCGACCTCATCGCTGGTGCTTAGGCAGGCTCTCTATACTGAGTTGAATGCCGAATTTCACATCGAGTCCATCAATGTCTATATGCCGGGGCAAAGAGTTGAGATCGCGAATTTAAGCAGTACCGTGGGAAGAGGTCTCTGGGAGAATGCGTACGCAAGATATAACACGGCCTACTTCATCGGTTTCAGGGAATTTTTAGTCACGCCACCATTTTCGCGAAAGGTTGTCGCCGTTCTTCCCTCCTACCAGCTGGTCCTGGTGAAAAATCCGATCGCTCCCAAGCCGCGGGCGTATCTCTCTGAGCATCCGCAGTCTTCAACAGCAAGAATGGATCTGTCGACGCTCATGGCCAGACCTGACTTCTTGGACGGAACGACGGATTTTATTGAGACATCGGATGGGCCGTTGCCTGGTTCCACTCGGAACGGGCGCGTTTCAATCGAAAAATACGAGCCCGAAGAAGTTCGGATCTTAGTGGAAAGTCCAACGTCAGCCGTGCTCATTTTACTTGATGCCTTCGAGGATGGCTGGCGGGCGTCCCTGGAGAACGGTGAGGATCTTCCGATCAGGCGAGCCAATGCGCTCGTGAGGGCGGTTACGGTTCCAGCCGGGACGCACACAGTGACGTTTTCGTATCAGACTCCGCTCCTGATCGCGGGGGCAGGATTGACCGGTCTGGGGCTGCTGGTGTGCGCGGGTCTTGCGGGGTGGAGACGGCGCCGCGTTCCGAACGGTGCAAGGTTTGACACCCTTCCGACCCCCTTCGTATAATGCGCCGACCGCGCAGTCATCCTCCCGTGTCACACGCCGATCATCGTATGCAAGGGAGACCTCGATCGTGAGCCGGGAAGTCCGTATCAGCACTCTGACCATCCCGGCATGCCGGCTCAGACGGACGGGGCCGGGTCTTGCGGCGGCGTGGCTCCTCGCCGCATGGTTCCTGGCCGGAGGCTGCGTGGGACCGCAGCCGTCCGGGCCGACTCCGCCCGCTCCTCCATCCGTCACCACTCAACCGATTGCCCGGACCGCGGCGCCGGTCACCGCCGCCGATCCTCGAGCCTATTACCATTTCATCCTGGGCTATCAGGCGGAACTGGCGCAGGACACGGAGCGGGCGATCCGGGAGTACCTGGCGGCCCTGCGGGTCGATCCCTCATCCCTGCATCTCAAGACACGCCTGGCACTGCTGTATTTTTCGGTCGGCGAGTCGGCCAACGCCGTGCGATTTGCCGACCGCGTCGTGGAGGCCGATCCGCCCGAAGCTGCGGTTCTCGCTCAGATGGCGAGCATCTATGCGTCGGCCGGGCAGGGAGACAAGGCCCTGGCACTCTACGAACGGGCCATCGAACGGAATCCCGGCGACAGCGAACTCTATTTCTGGAAGGGGCTGTTGCTGATCAACGCAAAGCGCTTTGACGAGGCCGAGCGGGTGCTGCAGCAGGGCATCGAGCGGAGCAAGGACTCGCCGGTCGGGCACTACTATCTGGGCCGCGTCTATGTCGAGCTCAAGCAGTTCAACCGAGCGATCGCCAGCTATGAGCGGGCCATCGCGGTCAACCCCGCCTTCGAGCCCGGCTATCTGGCGCTGGCGTCCGTTTACGAATCGCAGCAGGAGCGGGACAAGGCGGCGGAGGTGTACCGGCGATATCTGCAGAAGGTCAATCCGCACAGCCGGGACATCCGCCGCAACCTCGTCCGGTTGTTCATCACCGCGAAAGCCTATCCGGAGGCGCTGGCCGAGTTGCAGCGCATACTGCAGGACGATCCGGACGATCTGGATGCGCAACTCCGAGTGGGGCTGGTCTACGGCGAGATGAAAAACTATCCCAAGGCCATCGAGCGGCTGACGTCGCTCCTGGCCGCGCGTCCGGCCGAGCTGAAGGTCCGGGATTATCTCGGGTTGATGTACGAAGAGACGAAGGAGTTCGAGAAAGCCGCCCAGGCGTATGAGTACAACATACGGCTGCAGCCCAGCTATGCCGACGGCCATATGCATTTGGGGTATTTATTCTACCGCCAGAAGCGGTATCAGGAAGCCGTCCCGCATTTTTCGGCTGTGGCCAGGCTGAACCCCAAACAGGCCGACGGACACGTTCTGCTGGGGTTGACCTATCTTCAGGCCGAGCACTACGACAAGGCGGTCGAGGCATTTGAAACGGGGATTCTTCACAACCCGGACAGCGCCGATCTCTACTTCAACCTCGGCACGGCCTACGACAAATTAAACCGGTTCGACGACGTGGTCCGGGCCATGGAAAAAGCACTGCAGTTGGATGCGTCGCACGCGGACGCGTTGAATTATCTGGGATACAGTTATGCCGACCGGGGCATCAAGATCGACGAAGCCCTGTCGCTGACCAAGCGGGCCGTGTCGCTCAAGCCGACCAACGGGTACTACGTGGACAGTCTCGGGTGGGCGTTTTTCAAAATGGGCCTCTTGAAGGAGGCCCAGGCTGAGATTCAGCGCGCGATCACGCTGGTCGGAGATGATCCGGTTCTTTTCGAACATCTCGGCGAGATTTATCACAAGCAGAATCAGGTCAAGGAAGCGCGGGAAGCCTGGCTGCGCTCGCTCGAGCTGGACCCGTCCAACGTGAAACTGATCGATCGGTATCGCGAGCGGGGCCTGGGCGATCCCACGATCGAGGAACGGGTGAAGCAGGCCAAGCGGCGAATTCCCCAGCAAGCACCGTCTTCGCAAACGATGCCGTAACCGGCTCACGTTCGTGCCGTGCAGAGGATCCGTCCAGAACTCTTCCCTTGCCAAAATTTGGTAGCGTCTTGCGATACGGCTCTGTGCTCGTTCTTCCGGTCTGAACGCAAGACATTGATTTGTTGTGAGAGTTCATTACAAACTATTTTTATCAATACTTACAAATGTGTTTCGCTGTGGCACGGTACATGCTAATACTATCTGCTAATGCAAGGCGCTGAATGTTCTCTCGCAAAGTTTTGGGGGTAAGGCGGTTCATCAGTCGAGAGAGTGAGAAGGAATAGGATGTTGAGGATTGAAAGCCAGCGAGGGTTTACATTAATCGAAGTGATGATTACCGTGGCGATCATCGGCATTCTAGCGGCTATTGCACTCCCCAACATGATGAGATACCAGGCAAAGGCCAGACAGACGGAAGCGAAGACGACGTTGGGCGGGATTTTTATCCGACAAAACCTTCATTGGGCCGAGAATGGTCGTTACGGAGGGCTGGGTGAAATCGGCTTCCTGCTGTCCGGGGGGACCAACCGGTACACCTATCGAACCGGAGCTGCCGGTTCTGCGGGAGGTGCGAATGCGAATGTCACGACTCCGGGTACGCTGCAGGACACGCTCCCTGCGATGCTGGGCACGATCGAGCCGGAGGGCGCCACGCTTGCATGGAATAGTATCGGTGGGTTTACAGCGACAGCTTCAGCCAATATCGACAGCGATGTGGTGGTAGACCAGTGGCATCTCAACGATATCAAGATCGGGATGCAGATTCCAGACTCAGACGATGCGGTATAGCAGAGCTTCCAAGTGACAAATTTTGTAATAGAATGACATAATTAACAATATGATCAATATTATTTCAAAAGCACAAAAATTTAAGATTATAAAAATACATATGTTTTTCAAGTACTTATATAATAAAAAGCCTTATGAAAGTCTGGGTATTGAATTTGCTTTAGTACTAGCCGAAAGTAAAAAGTTAACATTGTTTTAGGAAGAGGTTCAGTAAACCAAAGGGAGGTTTGAGTATGATTGCGAAGATGAGAAGTCAAAAGGGTTTCACGTTGATCGAGTTAATGATTGTGGTGGCCATCATTGGAATTCTGGCGGCCATCGCGATCCCCAACTTCCTGTCCTATCAGGCCAGGGCGCGGCAGGCTGAAGCGAAGACCAACTTGGGCGGCCTTTATGTGGCTGAAGTGGCCTTCTTCGGCGATCAGGGCGAATTCGGCAACTTCGCACAGATCGGATTCACGCTCGGTTCGGTTTCCAACGGAAGCTGCCAGGTGTGCCGCTATACCTATCGCATTCCAAACAGCACCAGCGCGACAACCATTGGTGTGGCAGCGACCGCAACGACCATTACCGGGACCACCTCGCCGGCTACTGAGGGTACGCCGGGGTCTTTGAACTCCGGAGGTGCGTTCACCGTGTCAGCCGCAGGCAACATCGACAGCGATACGGCGGTCGATCAGTGGCATGTCTCTGATGCCAAGACTGGCTTCCCGCAGGGTGCGGATAACAACGACGTGACATAAGGCTCCTTGGAGGGGAGGGGGGATTCCCCTCTCCCCTCCGTGTTTTTCCTGACCCGTTCCCGTGTGTGCTGACATGAGTTGCTCCTGCTGTTTTCCACCATGTTCTTCCTTGCAGTTCTTCATCAGATCCCCAATCCACCGCGTGATCAGGAAGTAACCCAAGGCGTTCGGCATTCTCCTCGTACCCAGTTTGTTCTCCTCAGCTTTCTAGTGGTCTTTGCGCCGCTACTTGATGGCGGAACGACTCATCTCGCGGCGCTTATCATCCGGGTACTTATTCTTGCCCTTGCGAGTATCTATCTGTGGCAGGGGTTCCGTACCGGAGTGATGGCGTATCATCGTCTGTCCGCCGGCCCGGCGGTGCTGACCTATCTTGGGCTGGCCGTGGTTTCGACGGCGATGTCGCCGTATTCCAATCAGGGCGTTCAATGGCTGATCGTGCTGTTCGGGTACGCCCTGATCCTCTATGTCGTCGTGGCGTTTCTTTCCGATTGGAGCCAGGTTGCCGTGCTGCTTGCCGTTGTGGTGAGCATGGGGTTGTTCGAGGCCGGCTGGGCGCTGATTCAGCAATGGCAGACGGGGCTTCCTCGTCCGACCGGAACGTTTTTCAATCCGAATTTTCTGGCCGGCTATTTGGCCGCCATTTGGGTTCTTGCGCTGGGCATCCTCAGTCATCTCCGCATAACCAGTAACAATCTGCTGCGTGGCCGACGATCTGCCGGCGTTCAACTGGCTTGCGTGGTGCTATTGGCAGGCCTCTTTCTGGTGATGCTGCAAACGGGATCGCGGGGGGGCATGCTGGCCCTGGCGGCTGGCTCCGCAGTCGTGCTTGGTATTCGATTCGGGCGCAGGGCGATCGCGTTGTTGGCGGTGGGATTGGTTCTGGTCACGCTGGTGATTCCCAATCCCCTGCACGAGCGGATTCAGGCCGAGCATGAATCCGATCCGGTCGGATACGCCCGGTGGCAGATGTGGCAGTCTTCAGCCCGCACGATGATCGAACACCCGTTCGGCGTCGGGGTGGGACTTTATCAATATATCTATCCACGCTATGCGTTTCCGGTCGAAGAGGAGATCATCCATTACGGAAAGCTTGCGCAAACTCCGCACAGTGAATATGCGCAGATGGGGGTGGAGCTCGGCGTGGCCAGCCTTGTCGTGTTCGGGTGGGGCTGTGCAGGGATTGCGCGGGAGGCAGCCTGGTGGCTCCGGCAGCGACTACGGCGATGGCAGCGTGGTGTCGCCGTCGGGTTATGCGGAGGGATCGTGGCCATTCTTGTCCATGCCGCAATTGACTCCAATTTGCATGAACCGGGTATTGTCGTTGTCCTGGTCCTCTATACGGGCATAGTGCTGTCGGCCCGCCGGCTGGC
>Ga0155970_155_pt7 | contig 11312 bp, 8 predicted proteins | sample RifCSPlowO2_02_FD_107624 | JGI IMG/M metagenome (GOLD analysis project Ga0155970, IMG submission 107624) | Nitrospirae bacterium RIFCSPLOWO2_02_FULL_62_14
TCGTGCGCTCCGCATCCAGCTTGGACCGGCCATAGGGCGTCTCCGGCTGACCATTATAGGACTCGTCCAGGCACCGGCTGCCCCCTTCACCCATCGCCTTGACACTGCTGAACAGCACGAACGCTTTCGCACCGCCGGCCACGGCACCCTCCAGCACGTGGCGTGTACCGTCCGTGTTGATCGCGCGGTAGACATCTTCATCGCCTCGAACTTCCTCTAACGCATGGGCTTTGCCGGCCAGGTGATACACAATTTCGCATCCGGCAGACGCCGCTTTCATGGCTTGCGGATCCCGCACATCGCCGGCAACGACTTCGGTTTTTTCGTGAAAGCCGCCCGGTGGACGGCCGGCATGAACCAACGCGCGCACGTCGCACCCTGTGCGCAAGAGCCAATCAACGAGATGCGTGCCGATAAATCCGGCAGCTCCAGTAACTAAAACACGCATAAGATCAGGTTTGTCTTGTTTGTTTAGTTTGTCTGGTTCTTCTTGTTCGTCTGGTATGTTTGGTTTGTTTGGTCCGAAATTCTCTCAACCAGATAAACTAGACAAACCCAATGAACCAAAGAAACAGTTTTTACCGTTCCAGCAATTCCCGATACACCGCCAGCGTCTCGCGCGCGACCTGTTCCGCCGAAAACTCCCGCGTCACGATTTCCCGGCCACGAGCCCCCATCCGAAGCCGCATCGCCTGGTCCTGAACCAGCGTGTTAATCGCCTCGGCCAGCGCCCCGGCATCGCGAGGCGGCACCAGCAGGCCGTTCCTGCCGTCCTGAACGATCTCGCGGCAGCCAGGCACATCCGTCGCCACAATAGGCCTAGCGCAGGCTGCCGCTTCCAGCAGGACTTTAGGGAGACCTTCCCGGTAGGATGGCAATACAACCACATGCGCCGAGGCCAGCACGCGCGGCATGTCGTCCCTGCGGCCCCACCACTCGACCACGCTGGTCGCCTGCCAAGATCGCAGTTGCTCCTGTGAAATACAGGCCGGGTTATCCTCGTCCACCATACCGACCAGGACGCCCCTGAGATCAAGTCCGCGCGCTTTCAATTTCCGCATCGCTTCGACAAACTCCCCCACTCCCTTGTCCCACAGCATCCTGGCCCCCAACAGAACGACAAGGGGCCCCGTCGGCTCCGGTGACGGGGCAAACGCGGTGGTGTCCACGCCGACGCCTCGTATCACCGATACCTGGATCGGCTGGACAATTCCATCCCGGATCAGCTGTTCACGATCGACGTCATTCTGTACGATCACGCGCGATCGCGGTAGCGCCAACGCCCACCGCAGCGCCCGTCCGATCAGAAACCGAAGGACCTTGGCGGATTGATGGTCTGTGATAAAGGCATACCCCAGACCGGCAAAGGCATTTACGACAGCCGGAACCCCGGCCAGTCGGGCGGCAATAGAGCCGTACAGCATCGGCTTCATGGCTACATGATGTACGAGATCCGGCTGCTCACGGCGATAGATTCGCACTAGCTCAAGCACCGACAGGAGTTCGCGAAGCGGTTGCCGATTGCGACGCCGCATGCGGATCGGAATGAGTCTGAAACCTTCCTTTTCGATCCGCGCGCCATGATCCTGCACGCGCGTGACGACCAGGACTTCCATCCCGGCATCGCGGATCGCCTTGGCCAGATCGAGCCGGTGCGACCAGAAATACCAGTCTTCCGTAATCAGAAACAGCACGCAGGGCTGGTGCGTCATGTCTGCTCCCGCCAGGCCTGAAACATCAGAACGCACCAGAGCAGATACTGCCAATTGCGACGTCCAGAAAGATGCTCCGACCATTTTTCTCTAATTGGACGGGGGTCAAAAAATCCATCGGTCCGCAACCGCCGCTCATCGAGCAATGACTCGCACCAGTCGCGCAGCGGGCCGCGCAGCCACGAATCAATGGGCACGCCGAAGCCCATCTTGGGCCGGTCGATCAACTCGCGCGGCACATACCGGTCGAGCACCTTCCGGAGGATCCACTTGCCCTGCCCACGCCTGATCTTCATTGACACCGGCAACCGCCAGGCAAACTCGACAATGCGATGATCCAGCAACGGCACGCGCGCTTCGAGACTGACCCCCATGCTCGCGCGATCCACCTTCACCAGGATGTCGTCCGGAAGATACGTCACGGTGTCCATGAACATCATCTGCTGACGAAAATCTTTCAATCCCGTCCGTTGCTGCGTCTCGTTAAAAATGGTCACAGGTTCCGTGGCTCCCGCCACAACCTCCGTTGGATTTTTCCAGAGGGACACCAGTCCCCAGTAGAGTGCGCGCGGATTGTCCATCGCCAGGACGTCCGCGAGTTTTTGAAGCTTGTCGCCTGGATTCTGCACCTTGATCGAGCTCGGAAGAAAAAATCCTGCCCGTCGAAACAGCGCATTCCACGCCTGGGGCGAGAGGGCGCGCAACGCCTGCCCTGCGCCCATGCGCACGGCTCTGGGCATCCATTCGATTCCACCCCAGATGCGCTGCCCCAGAAAGTACCGGTTGTACCCGCCGAACACCTCATCGCCTCCGTCACCGGACAGGCTGACCGTGACCTGCCGTCGAGCCAGTTCCGAGACAAGAAAGGTCGGAATTTGTGACGAATCCGCAAAAGGCTCGTCATACAGCGTCGGCAGCCGGGGAATGACGGCCTGGGCTTCCGCCGGCGTGACGTACAGTTCTGTATGATCCGTGCCAAGATGGCGCGCCACTTTGCTCGCGAACTGTGCTTCATCATAGGCCGTCTCATGGAAACCAATGGAAAAGGTCTTCACCGGCCGCGCACTTTGTGCCTGCATCAGTGCCACGACCGTGGAGGAGTCGATGCCGCCGGAGAGAAACGCTCCCAACGGAACATCGGCCACCATCCTCAGCTTGACGGCATCCCGCAGCAGCTCGTCCAGTTGAGCGACCGCGTCGTCGTCCGTGCCAAGGAACGGATCGGCCGCTCCCCGTTCCACCACATCCTGCAACGACCAATAGGGAACGGGACTGGGTTCGCGACCAATATCCTCCGGCTTGACAGTCAGCAGCGTGCCGGCTGGAAGTTTGTACACGCCGCGATAAATGCTGTGCGGCGCAGGCACATAGTCGTATCGCAGCAACAGGGCCAGCGCGTCGCGATTGATCTCCGCTTTGAAGGCCGGGTACGCTCGCAGCGCCTTCAATTCTGACGCGCACAGGAAGGTCGTGCCGGCCCAGCCATAATAGAGCGGCTTTTCCCCGAGACGATCCCGTCCCAGGAAAAGAGTCCGCGTCTGCCGGTCCCAGAGAGCAAACGCAAACATGCCGTTGAACCGCCGCACGGCTTCTTCGAGACCCCATTGGCTGATCGCCGCCAGAAAGACTTCCGTATCGGAGTGGCCGCGAAATGCATGCCGTAGGGATTCCAACTCTCGCCGGAGCGCGTCGAAGTTGTACATTTCGCCGTTGAAGACCATGACATAGCGGCCGTCAGCCGAGGTCATCGGTTGATGGCCTGCAGGAGACAAGTCGAGGATCGAAAGCCGGCGGTGGCCGAGCCCCAAGCCGGCCCGCTCGTCCAGCCAGACATCGCTGTCATCCGGTCCGCGATGATGCAGCCGGTACGTCATAGAACGCAGCACGGCGCGCGCATCTCCGCCCAGCGCATGGGGTTGCAAGAGACCGACAATACCGCACATTATTAGAGTAGGCTCAGGTTGAGGTTAAGGTTGAGTCGGAAATGAACAGGCATTACGATGCGCGTCTGCAGAGGTCGTCATAGAGAGATTGATACTGCTCAATGATCCGGGGCAACGCGTAGTTCTTTTCGACGCGTGCTCGCGCAGCCTGCCCCAGAACAGCCCGACCGGCATGACCTCGATTGATCAGATCCAACATTGCGCCGGCCAGGGCGGCTGGTTCGTGCCGGGGCACCACCAGCCCAGTCTCACCGACGATCGCCCTCGCGTCGCCGACGTCCGTGGTGACACACGGCACCTCGCAGGCCATGGCCTCCGCCAGCACCGTGGGGAATCCCTCGCCGAAGGCGGAGCTGAGGCACGCGAGATCCGCCCCCGGTAACAACCGATCGACATCCGTGCGAAGTCCCAAGAATTTTAACCGTCCGGCCAAACCCTGTCCGGCTGCCTTGCTGGAAAGGGTCGGCGTATCTTTTCCGATCAGCACAAAATAGGCATCGGCCCTCGCCCTTGCCACACGACCGGCCGCTTCCAGGAATGTGTCATAGTCTTTCATCGGATCCACTCGCGCGACCATGGTCACCACAATCGCATCAGCCGGCAGATCCAACTCGCTTCGCAGACGTTGCCGGGCAGCCGCATCCGGTCGAAACTGCTCCACGTCAACACCGTTGGGGATCACCGCCCACCGGCGAGGCCGATAGCCGGCTCGCTCGTGCAAGGCCTGACCCGCTTCGCTGTTCACCACCACCGCGGCCGGAATACGCGAGCACAACGCTAGCGCGCGCAAGACCCATCGCGTCTGGCCCGGGTAATGGCTGAGATCCATGTCGGAACATCGCAGATTCCAGACAAGCGGTGGGTTGCCGGTAACTCGGGACGCAAGGACAGCCAGCAGATCCGCATGATACAGCCAACTTTGCACCAACGCCGGCCGGGCCACCCTCAACAGCCGAATCAGTCTGAACAATCCACCGACGTCCGCTCTCGCTCTCCGCATGCCAAGACTTTCGACCGGAATGCCGGCGGCCTTCAGCTCCTTCCCCAGTTCGCCGTCCGTCGTGAGCGACACGACCTGGTTGGCAAAGCGTGTCCGATCCATCCCGCGCACCAGCCTGGCGAGCATCACTTCGGCACCGCCGGTATCTAAATCAGAAATGACATGGACAACGTGGATCATTTCATCATCGTCAATCGTTCGCGCGGATGCGACATCTGCCAACGCAGAGCCGCCGCGACGCGATCTGCAAGCAACAAGGGGCGCGAATGGCCGTCAGGATTTCCGCGAGGTTTTTTAAAGAGTTGCTCGATACCACTCGATCGTCTTCTGCAACCCGGCCTTAAACGGCGTCTCGGCGCGAAACCCGAATAACTGCATGGCTTTGCTCGTATCCAGGCATCGCCGCGGCTGCCCGTCAGGCTTGGACGCATCCCAGACAACCTGGCCCTTTAACCCGGTCAGCTCGACGATCTGATCCACCAGATCCCGGATGGAAATCTCCATGCCGGAACCCAGATTGACGGGCTCGCTCTGATCGTACCGTTCAGCCGCCAGCAGGATTCCTTCCGCCGCATCCTCCACATACAGAAACTCTCTCGTCGGCTTGCCGGTCCCCCAGACAGTGAGCGTCGACGGCGCAAGATTCCCCAGCGCGGGCATGGCCTGGGCATCAAAACACTTTCGTATCAGCGCAGGAATCACGTGCGACGTGGCCAGATCGAAATTGTCGCGAGGCCCGTACAAATTAACGGGAAAGAGAACGATCGAGTTGAATCCATATTGGGCGCGATATGCCTGCGACTGCACCAGTAACATCTTTTTCGCCAGGCCGTAGGGAGCGTTCGTCTCCTCGGGGTACCCGTTCCACAGATCATCTTCCTTAAACGGCAGCGGTGTAAATTTTGGGTAGGCGCAGATCGTCCCAATCGCCACAAACTTTTCAAGACCGACTTGCCGCCCCACCTCCATGAGTTGAGCGCCCATCATGAGATTGTCATAGAAAAACTTCCCGGGATTGGCCATGTTCGCCCCGATCCCACCGACCCGCGCCGCCAGGTGAATCACGATATCCGGCTTGGCATCACGATAGAGCTGCCGAACGGCCTCCATCTGGACCAAATCGCAATCCTGGCTTCGCGGGATCACGACTTCGCGGCAGCCCCGCTGGCGGAGCCTTTCCACTACAAAGGAGCCGAGAAACCCCGCTCCCCCTGTGACTGTTACACGCTTGCCTGACCAAAACGACATGGTCACCTCACATTCAAGTCCGGCCTGCCGCTACGAGGCAGGGTCGGAGATTGTCTTTGATATTCCCACTAAATCGACCGGACGCACGTTTTTGAAAAACTGTACGCACCGATATCCTCCCCATAGGAAACAAAACAGCAGAAGGGGATACACATGCCCAGTATGGCGGAAGGGCTCGACCAGCCTGACACTATAGAGATAGGCGGCGTACCACGTGCCCCAGAGCGACAAGAAGGGAACCCACCAATACTGAGGGGTCCGCCATAATGCTGTCCAGCCTGTGACAGTCAGACCGAAAGAAACCACAAAGATAAGCCCTGTCCAGACATTGAGATGCCGAAACACGGCTCGGTAACCACTGGCATGATGAAGGAATACAAGCCCTTTCAGATGAGGAGTCGCCGAGACGCTCATGTATCCAGTTGATTCCACCCACCCTTTTATTTGGCCCAACACCAGCGTGGGAATTGAATGCAGCCCAAACAAATACTCACTATATGTGATCCTCGGACCAGCATAGGGGTTAGCGGCCAACTCCTCTGTCGTCGGGAAACCAGGTGTTCCGTGACGATCAGGAAACTCCCAATTTGCATTCCATCGCGCATAGCCGTACGACGGCCAGGCCGGATCACCATGTACTTTGTACAAGCCATAGAAATGAGGGACAAATGCCATCACGGCGATCACCGAGGCGAGCGTAAGCTGCTCCCATCTCCAATGGCTGGGAGTCAGCAGAATATAGTCCTGTCGCTTTCGCCATAGATTCAAAATCCACCCTAGCCAAATGAGGGGCACAATAACTCCCAGGGCCGGCGATTGGACCAACGCCGCCAAACCGGTCATGACACCCAGCACCACCGCCCCCAGCCATCCGCGAGCCCATAACCAGGCACTGAGAACAGCCAAGAACATAAACGTCATGCTCTCAAGGCGTAATCCTCTGACCGCTTCATCTATCCACGCCGGGCTGAGAGCCATAATCCACGAAGCCAGAACGCCAAGAAGCCATTGCCCGCTAAGAGCCCATAGAAAGACCCCGCTAACAGCAATGAGCAGTGTCGAGAGACAGACGGTGTACAACATGATGGCCGGAAATGTATCTCCCCAGAGTCGGAACCACAGATTCAGCCCCGCGACGTGAAGCGGCTCTCGTTCATTGAATGTGCCGGAATAGAAGCCGTGTTCCTGTGTGAACCAGTCAAGACTCCGGGCATATCCTATATAGGCTCTGACATCGGGATCGGCGGGAAGCCCACGAGTCATGTCAAATAACTCCCAGCGTTGAGCCCAGCCGACTGCGGCAGCAGCCAGAATCGCCACGCATCCAAACCAGAGCTGCCAACTCCTTACCCCGCCCGCTCCTCCATGTTGAAAGGCTTTTCCCAACTGATGCTCGCTACCTTTGGGGGAGAGGTGAAAGTGAGGGGAATTTTCAAGACCGTACGACCGAGCAACGATGATCCATCCCCATCCGGCCAGACACAGCGCCAGCGCCAGTGCAAAGGGCCACAGGGCCGGCAACCTATCACTGTCGGAAAACCAGACAGCGGAAAAACGGTCCATGAGCAGTTGCTCTTCGGAAAGGTGGCTCGATGCAACAAGGACAAGCTCGGATGGACCGGCGATGGGAAGGCTGATGATCCTTCCGTCAAGATGACCACCAGGAATCTCATACCTGCTGCCCGGCTCCGCCCCCTGCACATGGACCGTCAGGGGTCCGGCGTCATAAACCCACAGACGGAGTTTCAGGCGACCAGGCGCCGAGCCGGGAAGCCGGATACGCAGCAATCCCTCCTCACCGCCCGCCAAATACCACCCATATCGTCCCCAGTGTCCGCCCTTCTGTTCAATCAGCCAAGAGGCTTGTGCCGACTGAACACTGCTCAAGCGTTCATCCAGTCCAAGAGAGGGCGGATCATGCAGGGCTCGACGCAGCTCAGAGATGAACGGCGGGAGCGCAACCGCTGCGATGAATACTCCCCAACATACAAGCAGCCATCCGATCCATGGAGCACGCTCTATCCGCACAACTCAACCCCTCTTTTCTAAGACCACAAAGATGCGGAATGCGAGAACACGGTCGAGGAACCCCAGTGCGCGCTCAAGGGTCAATAACGGACGCACGGCAAACATGGGTAAGAGCGAGGGATGGTCAAACCCCCCACTTAAGGGATAGGCAAAGAACGCCAGCCTGTGATGGACCCGCTTGACCAGCCCGGGAAACTGTCGTGAAAAGGTTTCGAATGACCGCTCAAAGAGGATCGTGGCCACCGCCTGGTTCGCGTCGAACGGCAGACGATCCGGATCAGGCGGACGTACCTGCATCGGGTCCTGCGAGAGATCCACCGGCTCGGGATGTAGAAACCGATAGACCGGCCATGAACACCAGGATATATAAGGATCCATGATGACGATCCGCCCGCCCACCCGCAATACACGGACCGCTTCGTCAAAGAACAGCCGCACATTTTCAATATGGTGCAGCACATCGAAAAGAACCAGGTTAGCAAGTGACCCGTTCCTGAACGGCAGTGCTTGACCGTCCGCCACGGCGTCCAGCCACGGCGCCTTCACAATGTCGGTGCAAATCACGTCGGGGGTGAACTCTTTGAGGTTTCCGGTTCCTCCGCCCAATTCGAGGGTCATACCAGGGACCAGATGAGATACCATTTCCCCATACCAATTCGTGTAGAGGGCGTGAAGGACTGGCTTTTGCCGCCAGATCGCGCGATGGCGGATGAGAATCTCTTCCGACATCAGAGCGATTTCAGGCGGAAAAATCCAAAAACCGTCATCCGGAGCAGCAACCAGCCGTGATAAAACCGGCGAATATTGGTGGTCCCGTACGTCCGGTCCTGGTAACGGATCGGCACCTCGACAATCTTGAGGTTGAGCTTGGAGGCCCCAAAGAGCAGATCGAAGTCCCCGAACGGGTCAAAGTCGCCGAAATAGGCCCGGCCCCGCTCGATGCGCCGATAGTCTTCCCGGAACAGCACCTTGGTCCCGCAGAGCGTATCCTTGATTCGTTGGCTCAGCAGCCACGAGAAGGCCATGCTGAAGAACTTGTTGCCGAGGAGGTTAAGAAAGCGCATCGCCTGGCCTTCCATCGGGTAGACGAGCCGGCACCCGTTGATGAATTCGCCCTTGCCGCTCGCAATGGCATCGTAGAATTTCGGAAGATCCTCCGGCGGCATGGTCAGGTCCGCGTCCAAAATCATAAGCACATCGCCGGTCGCATGGGCAAATCCCTTTCGAACGGCATCGCCCTTCCCCCTGCCGTCCTGCACAAGAAACTTGATATCGCGGTCGGGATAGACCTGCATGACGCGGCGGATCTCCTCCGGCGTCCCGTCAGTGGAATGCCCGTCCACAAAGATAATTTCCTGCCGCCCCCCGAACCACGGCAAGCGTCGGATAGCTGGCTCGATATTCCCACGTTCATTGCGGCAGGGGATGACGACGCTCGTGGAATATGCTGACCCCTCGCCACTCGTGTCATGCCCGACGCCCACCGCCCTTGCGACCAGATAATGACAGAGGCAACCAGCCCGGAATCCCGGAAGATAAGCCAAGAAACGGTTGGCCAGCCACGACAAAAGTGGAATCCAGACAGGGATCAACAGGCGACGCTCGCTTTTGACCGCCTCATATCCGGTCAAGGACAGCAAGTTGCCCAGATCGTCGGGAGCCAGCCAGTTTTGATGTTGCTGGGGCATCTTGAGCCCCAGCGTCTCTCCGAGCTTGAGAACCGGTTCCCAGAGGAAATTGTAGTAACTGATGATGATCCGGGTATGCGGAGCGCAGCATCGCCTGAGGCGCCGCAAGGTCACATCCACATCCACCAGGTGACCGACCACGTCGGCGAGAATAATGACATCGAACGTCTCGTCCATTTCCACCGATTCGACATCCGCCACACGGAACTCCACCTCCGGGTGGCGCGTCGCAGCCTGCTTGACCATTTCCGGGCTGAGATCGAGACCGAGCCCGCGCGAGGGCTTGACCGAAGCCAGCAGATCCCCCAGCCCACACCCGACCTCCAGCACCCGAAGCCCTTCGGGCACTAAAAACCGGATGTACCGTTGCTGATCTTCATAATAGCAGCGATTCCTGCGTTGCCATCGCTCGCGGTCGCGCGCCAGCACATCGAACCGCTCCCGGACAGCTTTCTTCTTTTCGTCGTCCCGGAACCCGTTCATCGCCCCACCACCGCAAGCGACTTGCCGGCGACCTGCTCCAACTCTTTCAGCGTCGCTTCGACCATCCGATCCACATTGAAATGCCTGACGATCCGCTCGCGTGTCTGCCGGCTCATCAGGGCACGTTTCTCCGCGTTCCACTCCAGCACCATGCTCCACGCCTTGCTAAGTGCCGCAGGATCCCGCGCCGGCACGATGATTCCCGTCTCTCCGACAATCATCCGCGAATCCCCGACATCTGTCACGACGCACGGCACGCCACAAGCCATGGCCTCGGCCACCACGTTGGGAAACCCCTCCCCAAAAGCCGACGACAGGGTCAGCAGATCCAGCGCGCAATAAACCGTCGCCACGTCGCTTATCGCCTCTTTCCACAGAATTCGTTTGCCCAGTCCCAGCCCCTCGGCAAGCCTCTCCAATGCTTGCCGACGCTCATCCGATCCGTTGCCGACGCACACGAAGCGGACGTCCTGCCGTTGCCTTCCCATCACCCCGGCAGCCCGCACGAACGTTTCCTGATCCTTCATGGGATCGAGACGGCCCACGACTCCGATCAGGAACTCGTGTCCACCGATGCCCCATTCCTTCCGCATCCGTTCGCGAGACGACGGATTCGGCCTGAATCGTTCGGTATCGATGCCGTTGGGAATGACCACCATCTTGTCCTTCGGAAATCCTCGCGCCGCGACATAGTCCCGTCCGGCCGTGGAATTGACGATGATCCGATCCGCGAACCGTGCCAGCGAACATTCGAGCTGAAATAAAATCCTGTCCAGCCAGCCATATTGCCCAAGATCCATGTTCGAGGCGCGCACACTCCAAACAATTTTTGCATGACCGAGCCACGGCTTGGCCATGATGGCCATCAAGTTCGCGCTGCCGAGAAACGCGTACAGCACCGATGGGCGACAGTCACGAGCCATCTGAATCCATCGCCACAAAAAACCCACGACGTCCCATCTGGTGCGTTTCTTGAGCGACCGGCACTCCACACCATGGCGCGTGAGTTCATCTCTCAGGGGACCGCCCTCGTAGAACGTCGCGACGCGCACAGGCACCCCGCTGGCCTTGAGCCCGGCGGCCATCATGACAAGTTGCCGTTCACTCCCACCGAAATTGAGCGAACGAATGAGGAAGAGCACTTGCACCACAGTGTCAACCTTGTCCGAGGTCCTGATGAACTAGGCGCATAACATAAATTCTGGTCGCG
>Ga0155970_123_pt1:0-2500 | contig 11262 bp, 6 predicted proteins | sample RifCSPlowO2_02_FD_107624 | JGI IMG/M metagenome (GOLD analysis project Ga0155970, IMG submission 107624) | Nitrospirae bacterium RIFCSPLOWO2_02_FULL_62_14
CATCGAGGTGCCAAACCTCCCCGTCGATGTGAACTCTTGGGGGAGATCAGCCTGTTATCCCCGGCGTACCTTTTATCCGTTGAGCGATGGCCCTTCCACTCAGAACCACCGGATCACTAAGTCCGACTTTCGTCCCTGCTCGAGCTGTCGCTCTCGCAGTCAAGCTCCCTTCTGCCTTTGCACTCGACGGCTGATTACCGACCAGCCTGAGGGAACCTTTGAGCGCCTCCGTTACCTTTTGGGAGGCGACCGCCCCAGTCAAACTACCCACCAGACACTGTCTTCGCCCGGGATGACCGGGCCGAGTTAGAATGTCGGAAAACTAAGAGTGGTATTTCACTGGCGACTCCACGGGACCTAGCGGCCCCGCTTCGCAGTCTCCCACCTATGCTACACATACTCGTCCAACATCCAATGTCAAGTTGTAGTGAAGGTGCACAGGGTCTTTCCGTCTAGTTGCGGGCACCCGGCTTCTTCACCGGAACAACAAATTCGCTGAGTCTCTCCCCGAGACAGCACTCCAGTCGTTACGCCATTCATGCAGGTCGGAACTTACCCGACAAGGAATTTCGCTACCTTAGGACCGTTCATTGTGTTGCAACCCACTTGCGTGAGCGGCGCACTCATTTCTGATGCGCTCTACCTGTCGCCAGGCAGATCGGACTATCTCATCCCGCTGATGGTTCTGCGGGTCCGGCATATAGTCTCTGAGGATTCTGAAACCGGCTGAGGATTTCCGCGTCGCTGTATCGGCGCTTCCCACCGTCGTTCATGTCCAGCCGAATCCGAAGGATCTCTTCGACTCCTTCCTGCGTCAGGTGCTTGCTCTGCCGCATGCATTCGGCCAGTTGCTTGAATTTGGAGAAATCGCGCTTCTTCTTCGCGGACAGAAATCCAAAGCGCTCAAAGAATGGGATGACGTTTTCCACGATGGCAGTGAGATTATTCACCTCATAGTACCAAACTCCATCGTGTCTCTGCCGCATGGTCCCGCATCCGAGATGGCGCTTACACAGCGCCAGGATCACGGAATCACGCTGGGAAATATTGAAGCAGAGAGACACCTTCCATGGAAACTTGTAATCGTCCCGCGGTCGGAACGACACGTTGAAGCTTCCTTCCCCATCGGTGAATCCAGCCATATAATGGCCGATGTCCGAGGGAATGTCCTGGACTTTGAGCATGGGTTCCAGCCTTTCCTGCTGATTGCCCGCACCTCTCGGATTGTCACTGCCGCCAATTTCGCGGCGAGTACCGGAGGATGCACCGGGTGTTCCAGCATATAGCCAGATTTGTTCTCGGAACTACAGTGGTCCGGTTCCATAGTTACGGCCGCCGTTTACTGGGGCTTCATTTCAGAGCGTCGCCTTGCGGCTAACCCCTCTATTTAACCTTCCAGCACCGGGCAGGCGTCAGACCCTATACGTCCACTTGCGTGTTCGCAGAGTCCTGTGTTTTTGGTAAACAGTCGCTAGAGCCACTTTATTGCAACCTTGTTCAGCTCGGCCTGTACGGCTTCACTTACGCAAGGCACCCCTTCTTCCGAAGTTACGGGGTTAGATGGCAGAGTTCCTTAGGGAGAGTTCTCTCACGCCCCTTGGTGTATTACACCCACCTACCTGTGTCGGTTTGCGGTACGGACAGCACGTGCACTCGCTACGAGGCTTTTCTCGGCAGTGTGGGATCGGCCCGTTTGTGGCCTTGCGGCCTCCCCATCACTTCTCGGCGGTAACGGCCGCGCGGATTTGCCTGCGCGACCCGCCTACGGGCTTGGACCGGGTATTCCAGGGACCCGGCGGTGCCTACCCTCCTGCGTCCCCCCTTCGCTGATAACGCACACGTGCTGGCACAGGAATATTGACCTGTTTTCCATCGCCTACGCCTTTCGGCCTCGGCTTAGGTTCCGGCTAACCCTGACCTGACGAACATAGGCCAGGAAACCTTAGGCTTACGGGGACAATGATTCTCACATTGTTAATCGCTACTTATGCCTGCATAATCTCTTCTCTACGCTCCAGCGGTTCTTGTCGATCCGCCTTCACCGCCTAGAGAATGCTCCCCTACCACTTAGCCCTTGCGGGTAAGTCCGCAGCTTCGGTTGTAAACTTGAGCCCCGTTATATTTTCGGCGCAGGCTCGCTCGACCAGTGAGCTGTTACGCACTCTTTAAAGGATGGCTGCTTCTAAGCCAACCTCCTGGCTGTCTGAGCGACCCCACAACCTTTTCCACTTAGTTTACGATTCGGGACCTTAGCTGGCGGTCTGGGCTATTTCCCTTTTGACCACGGATCTTAGCACTCGTAGTCTAACTCCCGTGCGATCAGTAGCGGCATTCGGAGTTTGGTTGGGTTCGGTAGCGTTGGAACGCCCCTAGCCCATCCAGTGCTCTACCTCCGCCACGACAAACACGAGGCTAACCCTCTAGTTATTTCGGGGAGAACCAGCAATAACGAAGTTTGATTGGCCTTTCACCCCTACCCACAGCTCATCCGAGCCATTTG
>Ga0155970_123_pt1:5000-11262 | contig 11262 bp, 6 predicted proteins | sample RifCSPlowO2_02_FD_107624 | JGI IMG/M metagenome (GOLD analysis project Ga0155970, IMG submission 107624) | Nitrospirae bacterium RIFCSPLOWO2_02_FULL_62_14
CCCACGCGGCGTCGCTGCGTCAGGCTTTCGCCCATTGCGCAATATTCCTTACTGCTGCCTCCCGTAGGAGTCTGGCCCGTGTCGCAGTGCCAGTGTGGCTGATCGTCCTCTCAGACCAGCTACCCGTCGTAGCCTTGGTGAGCCGTTACCTCACCAACAAGCTGATAGGACATGAGCCCATCCTTGAGCGTCACACCCACGGTGTGACTTTCCTTCCGAATCCGGAGATCCGGAAGCGTACGCGGTATTAGCCAACCTTTCGGCTGGTTATTCCCCACTCGAGGGTAGGTTACCCATGTATTCCTCACCCGTTCGCCACTTTACAAGTGTATTGCTACACCTTCTCGTTCGACTTGCATGTATTAGGCGCGCCGCCAGCGTTCGTTCTGAGCCAGGATCAAACTCTCAAATAGTGTTCTCTGAATTGGGATCCAAGGGCCACCACTTCAATACACCTTACCTTACCTAAATCATCTCGCTCTATTCAGTTGTCAAAGAACAAATTGCTCCCAGAAGGGAGCCTCGTAAAATACTATAGGGTGTTCATGTTGTCAAGGGGCAATTTCGATGCATGTCCTGCCAAAGAAATGAAATCCTGCCGGCTCGCGTGGTCAGCATGCTGTCCACGGGGCAGGGCCTGCTCTTGCGGGCTGCTATTCGATGGCCCATAATGAATTATCTATGTACCGCCGAACATTCTTGAAGCTCAGCGGATTCGGGTTGCTTGCCGGCCTGACCGGTTGCGACGCCATGGGCAGCGTATTCGGCCGCATGTTTGCCGTCCCGCCGCGGGAGACCACCTACTTCACGCCCAACGCCAAATTTTATGTGGTGAACTATTCCAATTCTCCGTTCAGCCTCTCCCATAATTTGAACCAGGAACAGTGGCGCGTCCACATCACCGGCGAGGTCAAGCATAAGGCTTCGCTGGGGTGGCGGGACATTCTCAACCGGGAATCGTACGACCAGGTCGTCACGCTCGAATGTATTGACACCCTCCCCGGCGGCGACAGCCTCGGCAACGCGCAGTGGCGCGGCATTTCGCTCAAGAAACTCCTGCTCGAAGCCGGTGTCGAGGAGGAGACCGCCCGCGACATCGTCTTTCGCGCCGCCGACGGCTATCATGACAGCATCCCCTTTGCGCGAGCCATGCAGGACGACGTCATGCTGGCCTACCTGATGAACGGCGAAAAGCTGCCGCAAGAACACGGATTCCCCTTGCGTCTGATCGTGCCAGGCCTCTACGGCATCAAAAACGTCAAATGGATCACGGAGATCGAGGTCTACAATGGTGACTACAAGGGCTACTGGCAGCAACGGGGCTGGACCGACGACGGCACGATTAAAATCTTCTCGCGCATTGACAGTCCCGGTCACTACCAGCCGCTTCGAGGCCCGGAGCAGACGTTCCGCGGCATTGCATTCGGCGGCCCCCACAGCATCGGCACAGTGGAACTGAGCTTCGATGGGGGAAGGTCGTGGCAGGCGGCCGAAATTGAGCCGCCCCTGTCGAAGAAGTCCTGGATCATCTGGAACTTGCGCTGGCGTCCACCCAAGCCCGGCAAATACCAAGTCGTGGTCCGTGCCACGGACACCCAAGGGCGGCTCCAGATTGCTGACATCGTACGTCCCCAGCCAGCTGGTGCATCCGGCCTGCATACAATCATCTCCGAGATCGAACAGCTCTGAGGCAGGCGGTGTTTTCCTTTCGTCCATACAGTCGACGGTCATCGCCGCTCAAGTGGAATGCCGCGTTCATCGCGGCCATCGTACTGTCTGGCGCCATGCCGGTCTCTGTGGAATCGATCGACGCGCAGCCAGACACCGTCATCGAACGGGCCATGCACACGACCGTCGGAATTTTAAGCGAGACACCGGCCGAGCACGAGTCGGGATTTCAGAGCCGCCTGTCCATTCGCGGAACCGGCGTCCACCTGCAGGCCGGCTACATTGTCACGGCACGCCACGCTGTGGAGCGTGACCAGGGCAGCAAAAGGGTGCTCCCCAAAGAAATCCTGGTCCTGACCTCCGATCTGGCAACGATCCCCGCCCATCTGGTCGGCGACAGCGCATACCTCGACATTGTGCTCTATCGGATCAGGGAGGTGCATCGAGACCAATTGGAAACGACAACGTCTTTTTCCGATGCAAACGCCGTCGCAGGAGACCAGGTCTTCACGGTCGGCTACCCTCTTGGATGGGGGCCTGCCGTCGCCTACGGACGGATCGGTAATCCCAACACATTTCTCCCAACGGCCGATACCCGGCTCTTGCAGACCGATCTCTCCGCCTGCAGTGGCAACTCCGGCGGAGGGCTCTTTAATGGGGCCGGGGAGCTGGTCGGGGTCGTGCACGCCATCATCAAGACCGATCAGGGGCAGGGCGACCAGCGCTGCAGCCGGTTTGCCTTTGCCGTACCTGCTATACTTGCGCAACGGATCGTCACCGCCCTGATCGAAGGCAAACAACCGCGCTTCTCCAGGCTCGGCATTCAGATGACCCAGGTTCAGGTCGGGACCAAATGGAAAATTGCCGCCGGAGAAGTCTCGGGACCGGCCAAAGACGGGGGCGTGGAAAAAGGCGATCTGCTCGTGGCAATTAATGACTTGGACATTACCAATGCCGCGCAACTGAAGAACTATTTGATGGAACGGACGACGCCCGGGCAAACGGTCACGCTCCGCGTTCTCCGCGGCACTCAGGTGCTGCAACTCTCCATTACACTTGCGGGCGCATAGGCTCGCCATACATAAAGGTGACATCGATGAGAAAACCGCTGACCCTGAGCATGATGGCAGGCGCACTCGTGTTGGCGATCGGCGTTCTCTCCATGAACGTTCCAGACACCGTTGCAGACTCGATGACCTTCGCCGCCCTGGTTATCGACGTTCCGGATGGCGATACCCTCCTCGTTCTCAGAAACAAGACCCGCCTGACCGTGAAACTCCCCGGTATTGATGCTCCGGAACTCGACCAGCCCTACGGGCTGGAAGCAAAACGTCATGCCGCCAAGCTGGTAAAGGGAAAGGTCGTCACGATCGATATTATGCACCCCGGAAACCCCGTGTATGGTGCGGTGCGGTTTCAAAAAAGCAGAATTCTGGCCCACGAAATGGTCAAGGCAGGGATGGCATGGGCGACCACGATGGACAAATCCTCCATGCTCGCCGAGGCCCAGGAGACGGCTAAAACCGCACGCCTCGGGTTGTGGGCGAACAGCGAGGAGGAGGAACCTGTTCCGCCGTGGGACTGGAGAGCCAAAAAACGCTTTCAATAGCGACCGGCGAACAGGTCCGCGACAGTATTCCCGATCACCTCGAATCCCTGCATACCTGAACTTCGCCGCACCGACGAAAACCGCCCTCTCTCATCTCGGCGCTTCGCTGGTCACGTGTAAATCCGCCGCCGCGCTGCGCCCGGCCAGGTAGCCGGTCGTCCAGGCCCATTGGAAGTTAAACCCTCCGATGCGGCCATCGCAGTCCAGCATCTCTCCGATCAGATACATCCCTGGCACCTTGCGCGACTCCATCGTGCGGAAGTTGATTTCATTGAGCGGCACCCCTCCGGCCGTCACCTCGGCATAGTTCCATCCGCGGTCGCGCAGGATCGGCAAGCGCAACTGCGTGAGTCCCTGCACCAGGACGTTCCGCTGCTCCCGCGTCACTTGTCCAGATGACATGGATGGATCGATTCCGAGAAACCGGCAGAGCGCCGCGGCAAATCGATCCGGCAGATGGCCGGTAATAAGTTTCGCGAGCGCACGTTTCGGCTGCTCAGCGATCCGGGCCTTGAGCCAACGTTCGGCCTCCTCACGATTCATGTCGGGCAACACGTTGCACCGCATCTCAACCTCGGCTCCTTCTCCTCTTGCCCTGGTCCAAAATCGGCTGGCATCCATCACGACCGGTCCGCTGACTCCGAAATGCGTCCACAAGAGACTGCCTCGGCGCCGGTCGACGACCCGACCGTCCACCTGCGTCGTCAACTCGACCTCCTGTGAAACCCCGGACAACTCCGCATGAAACATGTCCGGCGTGAGAATAAGCGGCACCAAGGCGGGATAGGTCGGCGTGACCTCATGGCCTAGCCGGCGGACGATACTCCAACCTCCGCCATCACTACCCGACTTTGGTAACGACCGCCCGCCGGTCGCCAGGATGACCCGACAGGCCGACATCGCGCCGTGTTCATGCCGAATGAGAAACGAGGGGCTCCCCGAAGCATCTGGCTGCGGAATGATGTCCTGCACACGATGATGCAGATGAATGACGACCTTGAGTTTTTCGCAGCGGGCCGTCAGCGCATGGAGCACGGTGCGGGCCTGGTCGGTCACGGGAAAGAGTTTACCGGTCTCTTCGCGCTTGAGTTCAACCTCCAGGGAGGCAAACCACCGCCGCGTGGCCTCGACGCCAAACGCCGCCAGGATGTTCCGGACGATATGCGGCGAGCCGTTGAAGTCTGCGTGCGTGACCCGCTCGTGCGTCACGTTGCAGCGGCCGCCACCGGAAATCAGGATTTTTGCCCCGATCCTTTTGGCTCCGTCCAGGATTACGATGCGAGCCGGCCCCCTGGCGCGTGCCGCTTCAGCCGCAAAAATTCCAGCCGCGAGTCCGGCCGCACCAGCCCCAACGATGACGATATCGGCATGCTCGTCCATGTGGCCCCGGGCATGGTCAGGCGGCATGTTCACTGATGGCAGTGGAGGCATGGAACAGGGGCAGGCACCAGGCCGGAAACGTTACTCGACCGTATCCAGCTTGATCCGCAGCTCTTTGAGCTGGGCCGGATCGACCGGCGAGGGGGCCTCGGTCAGCGGGCACTGGGCTTTTTGGGTTTTTGGAAAGGCGATCACGTCGCGGATCGAATCGGCGTTGCCCAGCAGCATGATCAGGCGGTCCAATCCGAACGCGATGCCGCCGTGCGGCGGCGCGCCGAATTCCAGCGCTTCGAGCAGGAAGCCGAACTTGGCCTTGGCCTGGTCCTTGTTGATGCCGAGCAAATCCAGAATCCGCAGCTGGACATCGCTCCGGTGGTTCCGGATGCTCCCCCCGCCGATCTCGTTGCCATTCAGCACCATATCGTAGGCCTTCGCCCGGACTTTCAGCGGCTCCGAATCCAGGAAGGCCAGATCCTCGTCCATCGGCGCCGCAAAGGGATTGTGCATGAAGACGTACCGCTTCTCTTCCGCCGAATAGTCCAACAGGGGAAACTCGGTCACCCACAGCGGCTTCCAGGCGGTGGTGTCGATCAGTTTTAGTTCCTCCCCGAGCAGCAGGCGGATGCGTCCGAGCACATCGTGGACGATCGCAGGCTTGTCGGCACCGAACAGGACCAGATCACCGGGCTTCGCATCCGGCAGAGACGCGAAGAACGCCTTGGCATCCAGAAACTTGGCGATGACCGACTCCAACTGACCCTCGGCCGTGATCTTGAGCCAGGCCAGCCCCTTGGCGCCGAAACTCTTCGCTGTTTCGCACAGGGCATCAATCCGCGTCCGTGACAGCGTCGCACCGCCCTTGACGATCAGCGCCTTGACGAGCCCGCCTTTCGTTGCCGCATCCTTGAACACCTTGAACTCGCTGGTGGCGGCAAAGGCCGTCACGTCGTGCAGCGGCATCTCGAACCGCAGATCCGGCTTGTCGGACCCATAGCGGCCGATGGCGTCCGCATAACGCATGCGCTGGAACGGAGTCGGGAGTTGCACGCCCCCCGCCTCGCGGAACACGGTCACGATCATCTGCTCCGTGAGACTCATTACGTGATGTTGGTCCACAAACGACATTTCCAGATCGATCTGGGTGAATTCAGGCTGACGGTCGTTGCGGAGGTCCTCATCCCGGAAACAGCGCGCAATCTGGTAGTAGCGGTCCATGCCGCTGACCATCAGCACCTGTTTGAACAATTGAGGCGACTGCGGCAGCGCAAAAAACATCCCCGGATTGACCCGGCTCGGCACCAGATAATCCCGCGCTCCTTCCGGCGTGCTCTTGGTTAGAATCGGCGTTTCGATCTCAAGGAACCCTTCCTTGTTCAGGAACCCCCGTACCGCCTGCGCGAGATTGTGGCGCATGGCGACCAGTTTCTGCATTTTCGGCCGGCGCAGGTCGAGATACCGGTACTTCAGCCGCAGCGATTCGGTCACTTCCGCCTCGTCTTCGATCAGGAACGGCGGCGTCTGCGACGGATTGAGCACCTCCACGGTCTCCACCATCACCTCGATCTGTCCGGTCGGAAGCTTCGGATTCTCGGAGCCGGCCGGACG
>Ga0155970_172_pt2 | contig 11046 bp, 10 predicted proteins | sample RifCSPlowO2_02_FD_107624 | JGI IMG/M metagenome (GOLD analysis project Ga0155970, IMG submission 107624) | Nitrospirae bacterium RIFCSPLOWO2_02_FULL_62_14
ACCACCAGCCGGCCTTCCCGCTTCCCCGTTTCAATGTACTCCCGCACGGTGGCGCGGGCCCGCTCATCGATCACCGGCCCCACGCGGTGGCCGGGATCCTCCGGCGGACCGATCGGCAGGCTTTCCACTGCCTCGGCCAGCCGTTTGAGGAAGAGGTCATGGACGGCTTCGTGCACGATGGCCCGGGAACAGGCCGAACACTTCTGTCCCTGGTAGCCGGTGAAGGACGCCACCACGCCGGTCACCGCCTCGTCGAGATCGGCGGTAGCGTCGACGATGATGGCGTTCTTGCCGCCCATTTCGGCGATCACGCGCGTGACGGCGCGCTGCCGCGGAGCCATCTGCGCCGTTTCAGCCAGGATCCGGAGCCCGACGGCTTTGGAGCCGGTAAAGGCCACGAGTTGCACGTCAGGATGGGCGACCAGCGCCTGGCCGACCTCCGGTCCTCCCGGCACGCACTGCAGCACTGCGCCGGATACTCCCGCCTCGGCAAGGATGCCGGCGAGCAGCGTTCCCATGATCGGTGCGCGCTCGGAGGGCTTGAACAGCACGGCATTGCCGGTCACCAGGGCAGCCGTCACCATTCCGGTCGGAATCGCCAGGGGAAAGTTCCAGGGCGCAATCACCGCCGCGACGCCGCGTGGCGCGTACACCAGATGATTCAATTCGCCCGGCTCGTGGCCAAGCCGCCGGGGCCTTCCCAGCCGGATCATTTCCCGGGCGTAGAATTCACAAAAATCGATCGCTTCCGCCACATCCGCGTCTGCCTCAGGCCACGATTTTCCCGTTTCGAAGATTTCCCACGCGGCGAGTTCCTCGCGCCGCCGGCGCATCAATGCCGCAGCCCGGATCAGCGCCTCCGCGCGGCGCCCGGCCGGGACGGCTGCCCATGCATCGCGGGCTGCCTGCGCATGCTCGACCAGTCGCGCGACATCAGACGGAGCAAAGCTCCGGCAGCGTCCGACGATTTCCGACGGGTCCGAGGGATTGCGCGAGATCAGTTCGGCTCCGGAGGCCGGAACGGATGCCGGGGACGGCCACTGGCGATTGAACTGCCGCCTGACGGATCCGATCGCCTCGCGGAACGCCGTGCGCGATGATTCCTTCGAGAAATTGCGATGCGGTTCGTTCCGGAACGGACGTTCGGTCGGAGAGGCTGCCGCATCCTCGACGGCCGGCCCGGTCGGCTGCGCCACGGCCGGCGGTGCCAGCAACCGGTCAATCGACTCGTGCCCCACATATTCCTTCCTGAGAAACGATTCGTTGGAGGTATTCTCCAGCAGCCGCCGGACCAGATAGGCCATGCCGGGCAGAAGCTCGCCGACAGGAGTGTAGAGCCTGATGCGGCGCCCCAATTGCGCGACGGCTGCCTGGAGCGGTTCCGCCATGCCGTAAATCATTTGGTACTCGCAGGCATGAGCAGGCAGCCCGGCCGCCTGCACGGCCGCTTCCGCATGGGCGAGGGTGCGGAGATTGTGCGTGCCGAACACCGGCCGGATGTCCGTGGCATGGCGAATGAGTGCAAGAATAAGCCGTTCGTAGTTCGCATCTGTGCCGGATTTGTGCTCGAAGAGGGGAACGGGCCAGCCGCGCTGGCGGTACCGCACCGTATCGGCGTCCCAATAGGCGCCCTTGACCAGGCGGATGGTGACCGGCGCGCCGCGAGACCGGACCCACCGGATCAGCCCGTTCAGGTCCGCCTCGGCATCCTGGTGATAGGCCTGCAACGCGATACCGCCGTGCGGGTAGGTCCGGTACGCCTCCTCAGACAGCAGCCGTTTGACGATCATCAGCGTGAGATTCTTCAACTCGGCCTGCTCCATATCGACGGTGATCGCGGCCGGCAGGGCCATCGCCTCATCGAGCAGCGGCCGCAGCCGCGCGGCCACGGCGCGATAGGCGCCCTCCGGATCAATCGGGTCCAACTGTGAGTATAGGGCCGAGAGCTTCACGGACAGATTCACGCGGGGAACGGCTCCGAGATGATCCCGCTCCAGCAGCGGCAAGGCCGGCCACGATGCGGTTGCGCGACCGAGCACGCTCAAGGCGGCCAGGCACTGGTCTCGGTATTTGTCCGCTTCGCGTTCGCTGACGGTCGCCTCGCCCAGCAAATCCACCGAATAGCCGCGGCCCTCTTTCCACAAGCGCGCAAGCGTCGGCAACGCCTGTTCGATCGACGCGCCGGCGATGAACGTCCGGGCCATCTGCTCAACCTGGCTTCGAATCGCCTTGGCGCCCAGGCTGGCGCCCACACCGGTTGCCGAGACCGACCGCAAACCCCATTGGAGGGAGACCGGCACGGATGTGTCTCTGAAATACTCGTTCAGCAATGCGGCGACCTGCGCATCGCTGCCGAGGGAGGGGAGGACATCGACAAACCGGAAGAGTTGAACCTTGAAGGCCTCGTCCTTGAGGCACAGGTCCATCAGCGACGAGGACCACCATTGGGATTGGAAAATTGACGGGGCTTGCCCTGCCGACCTGCCGGCCAGGTCGAGGCCAATCCGGCGGATGGCGGATTCGATGTCGGAAACTGAGTCTGTCATGAAGGTATCTGAAGCCGGAGATTTCTCAGTCAGTATACACCGCCATGAATCTCAAAAAAATGCTTGTATTATGGGCATCATATTGTTATTATTATTGAAATCCAGAAACAGAGCCGGTCCGGGAGGGATACTGTGCAAGCAGCAACGCGTCCGCGTGATTATCTGACCATCATCATCTTTTCGATCGTGACCCTGGGGGCCATGATCGGGGTGCCGGCCTACGCCTATTATTACGATTTCACCGCGTTCGATTGGGCGATGTTCGCCGCCCTCTACATGGTGACGGGACTCGGCATCACGGTCGGCTACCATCGCATGATCTCCCACCGGAGCTTCGATGCACCGGGGTGGGTGCGGGCCTGTTTTCTGATCGCCGGCGGTTGGGCCCTGCAGAATTCAGCCCTGAAATGGTGCGGCGACCACATCCGTCACCACGCGGTCTGCGACGGAAATGACGACCCCTACAACGCCCTGCGGGGATTCTGGTACAGCCATTGCGGCTGGCTCTTCGAAAAATCCGCGCCGGAAGACAACGCGAAATACGATGGCAAGCTCCGCAAGGATCCGCTGATCATGTGGCAGCATCGCTATTATCTTCCGATCATTCTGTCCGGCCTGGCGCTGCCGTTTGCCGCCGGCGTGGCCGTCAACGGCAGCTGGATGGGCGGCCTGAGCTGCTTCCTCCTGGCCGGGGTGTGCCGGATTTTTCTCGTGTTGAACTCGACCTTCTGCATCAACTCCATCTGCCACATCTGGGGCGAGCAGCCCTACGGCTCCAAGGACAGCAGCCGGGACAGCTGGTGGGTCTCGCTGATCACGTTCGGCGAGGGCTACCACAACTATCACCACATGTATCTGCGCGACTACCGCAACGGGCCCCAGTGGTATAACTTCGATCCCTCGAAGTGGCTGATTTTTTCACTCTCCAAGCTCGGGCTGGCCTACAACCTGCAGCGGCGGTCCAGCTAGGTCTTTTTCCCGCCACGGTAGGCCCACGGGCCACTTGTCACTGATCGAAGCCATCGTATAGAGTGTGCCTGGCACACGTCTGTTCAATCCTCAGCGAGGTCACGATGGCGGGCGACGCACCAGGCCACATGCACGGCCACTCCGAGCAGCCTAAGCCCAATCTGCTGCCCGATGTGAAGCACATCGTCGCCATCAGCAGCGGCAAGGGGGGAGTCGGCAAATCCACGGTCGCCGCGAACCTGGCTGTCGCCCTGGCGGCCTCCGGCGCCAGGGTCGGCCTGATCGACGCCGACATCTACGGCCCCAACATCCCCATGATGCTGGGCGTCGGCAAACCGCCGGAACAGAAAGACGGCAAACTCCTCCCGGCGGAAAGCTACGGCGTCAAGCTCATCTCCATGGGCTTTTTCGTGCCGGAGGAAAAAGCGATCGTGTGGCGCGGACCGATGGTGCACACCGCCATCCAGCAGTTCTTCCGCGACGTCATCTGGGGCGAACTGGACTATCTCCTCATCGATCTGCCGCCCGGCACCGGCGATGCGCAATTGAGCATCTCGCAGCTGGTGACGCTCTCCGGCGTCATTACCGTCACCACGCCGCAGGAAGTCGCGCTGCACGACGTGCGCAAGGGCATGATGATGTTCAAGGGAGTCAACGTGCCGCTGCTCGGCGTCATTGAGAATATGAGCTACTACATCTGCCGCCACTGCGGGGAACGCGAGGAGATTTTTTCCCACGGGGGAGGGCAGCGGGCGGCCGAAACACTCGGCATCCCGTTTCTGGGGGCCATCCCCATCGATACGGCCATCCGGACCGGCGGCGATGAAGGGATGCCGATCGTGGCCGCCAATCCGGACTCGCCGCTGGCCAAAACCTTCAGAGACATCGCAGCCAAAATCGCCGGCGAGCTGAAACAGCAGGAATCCGGCTCGGCGGCCGGCGGAGGCATCGCCAGCCTTCTGAACAAGATCAAGCGTCCGGCGTCAAACGCCTAGCCTTCATTTCAGAGAACGCTCTCATGGCAGAATTCGTGCGAATCGCGTGCACCGCAGACATCAAACCAGGCACCGGAACGACGATCGAAGCAGGCGGAAAATCCCTTGCCGTCTTCAATGTCGGTGGTGCCTACTATGCGATTGATAACACATGTGTCCACCGCGGAGGCCCACTCGGCGAAGGTGACTTGGACGGGGATGTGGTGATGTGTCCCTGGCACAACTGGACCTACGACGTCACAACGGGCAGATGTATCAACAACCCATCGGCCTGCGTGAAATCGTACCCTGTGCAAGTCGAAGGGACCGACGTCAAGGCGCAGCTCTGACTTCACAGGTAACCCGTTTCTCACACCAAGAGGAAGGATCACATGACCTCTCAGCCGAGCACGCGGAGCCACATCGAAACCACCGAATTGCTGGTCCGGCTCTATGTCTTTCTGAACCAGTACCTCGATCGCTGCATCAACGAGGCGGCGCACCAGTCCTACCCGGAAGCAGAACTCAAAAAGCACCTGGAGGAAACCAGAGCCCGGCTCTCCGGGATCCTGGCCATCAATTCCGTCGTCAAGAACAAGGTCGAGCAGGAATGCGACCGGATAATGGCCCTGGGCGCTTCCTGCCTGAAGGGCGGCGGGAAAACGACCGATGTCGAACTCCTGAAGGCCGAGCAGGCGATGCTGAGAAACAAGACGATTGCCTTGAGCGATCTGCTGGCCGTCTTCCGGGCCGTTTAGCATCCCGCAATGTCCGGCGGGATCGTCGAAAAGCATCAACTGGCCGGATTCGACGAACGCGCGCGGGGATTCAACCGCGTCGTGGAGGTGCACCGAATCGAGCGGATGTACCGGGCCGTCTTGAAATACGAGGTCGCTCAAATCGCAGCCGAAGGCGATGCGTCCGGGCAGGCTTCCCTCGAAGCCTTGATCCGGCAATTGCATGCCGGCGGATTCACCCAGCTTCGCAGTCAAATGAGCTTTCGCGGAGACGACTATTTGGGAAGCCGGGAGCCCTGGATCGAATATCCCGATCCCCGCGTGCCCCGGTTGTCAGGCATCCTGGCCCGATGGTTCGGCTGGCTGGGAAAAGGCCGGACCAACCCATGACGCTGATCCCCCTTGATGAAGTCCGTGGAAATCGAACCTCTGGAACGCGTCCCAGGCTGCCGCCCTGGTTCAAAGTCCGTCTCCAGCAGGGACCGGACTATCAGGAGATCAGGCAGGTCGTGGACCGTCTCGGCCTCCACACCATCTGCGAAGAAGCCCGGTGCCCCAACATCTGGGAATGCTGGAACAACCGCACGGCAACCTTTCTGATTCTCGGCGATATCTGCACGCGCCGGTGCCACTACTGTTCCGTGACGACTGGGAAGCCGGTAGCCGTTGATCGCGACGAACCGTTTCGCGTGGCGCAAGCCGTGCAGGCCATGCGTCTCCGACACGCGGTCATCACCTCCGTCAACCGGGATGAACTGGACGACGGCGGCGCAACCATCTTTGCCGAAACCATCCGGCAGGTAAGGCAGTTGAATCCGACCTGCGCCGTCGAAGTGCTCATTCCTGACTTTGAAGGAGATCGCGCCGCCCTGCGGACTGTTGCCGGTGCACGGCCGGAAATCCTGAACCACAATATCGAAACAGTCGAACGGCTGTTTCCAAGCATCAGGCCGCAGGGCAAATACCGGCGGTCGATCGATCTCCTGGACCGTGCCAAGCGGCTGGGCATGAAGACCAAGTCCGGGCTGATTGTCGGAATGGGGGAGACGGAGGACGAAATCAGAGAGGTAATGCGCGATCTCCGATCGGTCGGCTGCGACATCCTGACCATCGGCCAATACCTGCAACCGACCAGACAGCATCTGCCTGTTTCGCGCTTTTACCATCCCGACCAGTTTGTATCATTCAAAGAGGAAGGGCTCGCGCTCGGCTTTCGCCACGTGGAGGCCGGCCCGCTGGCGCGAAGCTCCTACCATGCGGAACAGCAGGCTTCCCCGTGAATTGACTCTCCTCCGACCCCTCCCTATAATGCCGTCCTGATTGAATTTCCTAGCTTTTTCCATGCGCACAACCGACTTTCTTCCACGACTCCAGAAACTCAGAGCCACGCTCCGGCATGCCTTTGCGCTCAAACCGGAAGGGGAGCCGCTCACAGCCGAGGAGCAGACCCTGCTGGAGAAAGTCGCGGCCGCCGTCGTGAACCGGCAGATGGCCGGCCCGGCGGTCCTCTTTCTGGAATCGGCCGGACCGATGAATTTCCTCGGCAGCCAGGCCCTGCATTTCCTGAAACCGATCCTGGACCTGGCCTGCGATGCGCCCGAGCTCGAACAGGCGGCGCGACTGCTCGAGCGGCGTGACGCCATCCCCCGCTTGATCGAACTCATCGAAGCCAAGTCCGCTCCGGCCAAGTCTACTCTTGATGGAGCGCCCGTTCGATGAGCGCTGCCACGCAGGCCCCGCACAACAAAGCCGCCGATCTTCCGCTGTCCGTCATCATCGCGACCGATTGCGGCAGCACGACCACCAAGGCCATCCTGATCGAAAAGCAGGGCGATACCTTCCGGCAGACGTTCCGCGGGGAGGCTCCCACGACCGTCGAAGCGCCGTTCGAGGACGTGACCCGCGGCGTGCTGAATGCCATCGCGGAAGTTGAAGAATTATCGGGACGGAAAATTCTGGACGGAGAAAAAATCGTCACGCCGGCCGGCGCGGGCGGCAATCCGAAGGCGGGCGTGGACATCTATGTCTCGACCAGCAGCGCCGGCGGCGGGTTGCAAATGATGGTGGCCGGCGCGGTCCAGAGCATGACGGGGGAGAGCGCCCAGCGGTGCGCGCTGGGAGCCGGCGCCATCGTGATGGACGTGCTGGCGTCCAACGACGGCCGGCTGCCGCACGAAAAGATCGAACGCATCCGCTCCCTCCGGCCCGACATGATTCTCCTCTCGGGAGGAACAGACGGGGGCACCGTGACCCACGTGGTGGAGATGGCCGAATATATCTCGGCCGCCGAGCCGCGCCCCCGCCTCGGCATGACCTATTCGCTGCCGCTGATCTATGCGGGCAATGCGCAGGCCCGCGACCGGGTCACGGACATCCTCGGCAAGAAGACGGCGCTGGTCGTGACCGACAACATCCGCCCGACGCTTGAACGGGAGAACCTGGCGCCGGCCCGCAATAAAATCCACGATCTCTTTCTCGAGCACGTCATGGCCCAGGCGCCAGGCTACAAGAAGCTCATCTCCTGGGCCGGCGCGCCGATCGTGCCGACGCCGGCCGCCGTCGGCTTCATCATGGAAGCCCTGGCCAAGCGCGACGGGATCAATTTGATCGGCGTGGACATCGGCGGCGCCACCACGGACGTCTTCTCCGTCTATGGGGGCGTCTTCAACCGCACGGTCAGCGCCAACCTCGGCATGTCCTACAGCATCTCGAACGTGCTGGCGGAGGCCGGGCTGGCCAACATCATGCGGTGGGTGCCGTTCGACCTGGACGAACAGACGCTGCGCAACCGCATCAAGAACAAGATGATCCGTCCGACGACCATCCCGCAGACGCTGGACGAGCTGCAGATCGAGCAGGCCATCGCGCGCGAGGCCCTCCGGCTGGCGCTCATCCACCACAAGTCACTGGCCACCGGCCTCAAAGGCGTCCAGCAGGAGCGGACGATCTCGGATATCTTCGAACAGAAAGCTTCCGGCGGAAGCCTGATCGACATGCTGAAGCTGGACCTGATCGTCGGCAGCGGCGGCATCCTGTCCCATGCGCCGCGGCGCATCCAATCCATGCTGATGATGGTGGACGCCTATGAACCGCTTGGCTTCACCACGCTCTCCGTGGACAGCATCTTCATGATGCCGCACCTGGGCGTGCTGTCGACGGTGAACGAAAAGGCCGCGACCGACGTCTTCGTTCACGATTGCCTGGTCTACCTGGGAACCTGCATCGCTCCGATCGGACAGGGCAGGGACGGCGAGAAGTGCGCCGAGTACCAGATCGCGTTCGAAGGCAGCCGGCAGCCGGAGAGCGGAACGCTCGCGTTCGGAGAATTGCGCCTGATTGCACTGGGCGACAACGAACGGGCGAAGGTGACCATGAAGCCGGTGAAGCAGGTTGACCTCGGCGAGGGAAAGGGCGTGTCCGTCACTCGGGAGGCGCGGGGCGGCGCCGTCGGGTTGATGCTGGACGGCCGTGGCCGCCCACTCCAGTTGCCAGCTGACGCCCGAACGAGAGTCGCCGCGTTAACCAGGTGGCATCAAGCTGTCGGGCTTTACCCGCAAAAGAGCTTATAGCTTATGGCCTATAGCATATGGCCCGAAACTGTTCGATCTTGGTCCCGAGCCATAAGCCATTCGCTATTCGCCATACGCTCTTAGACTGATATGGGGCACGCGTACACACCAGGCCTGACGGTCACGGAGCGAACCACCGTCCGCAAGCGGCGGCTCCTGCCGATTCCTGGCACCGTGATGGTTGCGCAGGGCGACCGCGTCAAGGCGGACACGGTCGTCGCCCAGACGGAACTGCCCGGCAAGGTGCACTCCGTCAACGTGGCCAATCTCCTCGGGATCGCTCCCGATGAAGTCCGGGACTACCTGATCATGAAGGAAGGGGACCCGGTTCAGAAGGACGATGTTATCGCGGAGAACAAACCCTTCATTAAATTTTTAAAGACGGAAGTGCGTTCCCCGGTCCAGGGCACCATCGACACGGTTTCCACCGTGACCGGGCAGGTCCTGTTGCGCGAACCTCCACACCGGCTGCAATTGCTCGCCTATATCGACGGGACGGTCGCCGAAGTGCATTCCCGGCAGGGCGTCACCATCGAGGCCGACTGCACCCTGGTGCAGGGCATCTTCGGCGTGGGGGGGGAAACCTGGGGGGAATTGCAGATGGGCGTGACGTCTCCGGAAGAGGCGCTCACTCCGGACAAGCTGACCTCCGGCATGAAGGGAAAAATCGTCGCGGGCGGATCGTTCCTCGGCGCCGACACGCTGGCCCGCGCGCGTGAGATCGGCGTCGCCGCGCTGGTCATCGGCGGCATCCATGACAAGGACCTGCGCGCCCTGCTCGGCTATGACCTGGGGGTGGCCATCACCGGCGCGGAAAAGATCGGCATCACGTTGATCCTGACCGAGGGGTTTGGAACGATCCCCATGGCCGCCAAAACCTTCGCGCTGCTGTCCAGGCATCAGGGGCAAAAAGCGTCTGTGTCCGGCGCCACGCAGATCAGGGCCGGCGTCATCCGGCCGGAGATCATCATTCCAGCCGGCGTCACCTCCGTCCAGAGCCAGGCCGCCGTGGAGCGGGGAGGGATCCAGGTCGGCGATTACGTCCGCGTCATCCGCGATCCATTGTTCGGCCGCATCGGCCAGGTGTCGGCGCTTCCGCCCGACTTGAGACAGATCGAGACCGAAAGCCACGTCCGCGTGCTCGAAGTTGGATTTCCCGACAAGACTCGTGCCATCATCCCCCGGGCGAACGTGGAGATTCTCGAAGGATAACGATGAACTCGGAACGCAGAACGATGAAAGTGCTGCTCACTGTATTGCTGCTCATGCCGTCGTCAGCAGCTCAAGCGGAATCACCGCCGCTTCCGCCGCAGCACGTTCAGGTCTTCGACACCCCCAATGACTCAGGGGGAAGCCTGACCATCACGTGGGCCAAGACAGACGGGGAGAGCAAAGACCGCCGGTACCAAGTGCTTCTTCAAGACCCCATCGCCGGCGTGCCTAAAGTCATCGCGGAATTCGCATCCGATTCACATTATGTGCAGGACGTCAAAACACCCTGGTGGACCAGGCCGGCGTCGCAAGGCACGCATCAATTTACGCTCAAACCGGGCAAGGGCATCGACCTCAAGGACGGCACGTCCTATGCCGTAACGGTTGCAGCAGTCGCAGGGGAACAGCGCGCGCCGGCGGAACCGGTGCAGGCAACGCCCGCACCCAACTGGTTCAATTGGAACCAGATCAATAATCTGGCCATCGTGATGATCTTCGGATTGATCGTGCTCGGCTCGATTCAGACTGCCAAGCGACGCGAGATCTTCCTGCGCCGCATTCCCGGCCTCGACGCCGTGGATGAAGCCATCGGCCGCGCGACCGAACTCGGCAAGCCCATTCTCTATCTGACCGGCGCCGGAGACATGAGCGAACCCTCGACCGTCGCCGCCGCGGTCATCCTCGGACGGGTCGCCAAGCGGGTGGCCGCCTACGAGACCGACCTGATGGTCCCGCACCGGGATCCCATCGTCATGGCCGTCTGCCAGGAGATCACCAAGCAATCGTATCTGGAGGCCGGCAAGCCGGACGTCTTCAAGGAGGACTCCAACTTCTTCATCACGACCGATCAATTCAGCTACACCGCCGCCGTGGACGGCATCATGCTGCGGAAAAAACCGGCCGCCAACTTCTTCATGGGCTCCTACTTTGCCGAGTCCCTGCTCCTGACCGAGACCGGCGCGAGCACCGGCGCCATCCAGATCGCCGGCACCGATTCGGATCACCAGCTGCCGTTTTTCGTGACGACGTGCGACTACAC
>Ga0155970_132_pt3 | contig 10948 bp, 8 predicted proteins | sample RifCSPlowO2_02_FD_107624 | JGI IMG/M metagenome (GOLD analysis project Ga0155970, IMG submission 107624) | Nitrospirae bacterium RIFCSPLOWO2_02_FULL_62_14
CGAAGGATTTTTGCGCGAACCCGCCGCTGGTGGAGCCGGTCAAAAAACTGCTGAGCCTGAAGTATTACCAGCAGTGGCGGCCGATTGCGCTGGGCGATCTGCCGAAACCGCACCAGCGGATGTGGCGGCGCAGCCTGAACCGGTTCGATTGCCCGGGCATTGCCATAGGCCACTTTGAACGGAAACACGAACTGTCCTACGCCTTCTCCCTGAAACCGCTGGATCCCCGGCAGAACGGCTGGCGGCTGATCGTCATCAGCAAAACCAGGCAGGGCGCCTATCGTGACCGCGTGCTCGGGCAAACCGAGGAGCGCGTGCCGCCCTATGTGATTTATGTCGTCCCGCCGGAGGAATATACCGACGCCTTCGAAACCGAAAGCGTCAAGCTGCGGCTGGACGGCATTCAGGTGGAACAGATGGAATCCGGCGCCATGCTGTTTTACTGGCGGGAGGGACAGTACCGGAGTCTCATTCTGGCTGAGGAAGAATAATGACGGGGTTTGCATTCCGGATGGCCTGGCGGGAGACGCGCGCCGCATGGCGGCATTTCCTCTATTTCTTTGTGTGCATCGCGCTGGGAGTCGGCGCGTTGGTCGGCGTGGCGTTGTTTTCCACCAACGTGGAGCGGGCCGTCACGCGCGAAGCGCGCGGGCTGATGGGCGGCGATCTGGAAATCCGGTTGTCCCGGCCCATGAGCGGGAAGGGCGAGACGGTCCTCCTGTCGCTGGCCGATCGCGGCATCGCCGTCCTCCACGTCAGCGAGCTGGCCGGCATGGCCGCTGTCGCGAGCGACAGGCCGGCGCTCCAGACGCAGATTGTCGAACTGAAAGCCGTCGAACCGGGCTATCCCTTCTACGGGAACCTTGTTGTCGAGCCGGACCGTCCCCTGATGGAGCTTTTGTCTCCGTCCGCGTCGGTCTGTTCAGCCTCGGCTCATGCCTCATCTTCCAGCTCCTCAGCACTCAGCACTCAGTCCTCAGCACTGCCCGCGTCCTGTTTCGGCGCCGTCGCGCAACAGTCCCTGCTGATTCGCCTCGGTCTCTCCGTCGGCGACCGGTTCAAGGTCGGCGAGGCCACGTTCACCATCACCGGCGTCGTGCGCAAGGAGCCGGACCGGGTCGCCGGGCCCTTCACGCTCGGTCCGCGGGTGATGATTTTGCGCGAAGGGCTGGCGGCCGCCGAGCTCATCAAGCCGGGCAGCCGTGTCCGCGAGCGCTATCTCGTCAAACTCCCTCCGGCCATGCCGGTCCAGCCCTTGGTGTATGAACTGCGCGGCCGGCTGGCCGGGGAGTCCGCCCGGGTCACGAGCTACCACGACGCGCAGCCGCAGCTCAAGCAGTTCCTGGACCAGCTCACGCGCTACCTGGGCCTGATCGGTCTGACGGCGCTCTTTATCGGTGGCATCGGCGTGGCGACGACGATCCACGCGTTCATTCGGGAAAAACTCCAGACGATCGCGATTCTTAAAACGGTCGGGGCCGAATCGGGCGCGGTGATCCGGACCTATCTGCTGCAGGCGCTGCTGCTCGGGGCGATCGGGAGTCTGGCCGGCGCGGCCCTGGGCGCCGGCCTGCAACATGCCCTGCCTCCGCTCGTCACCGGCCTCTTCGGCGCCGAGCTCATGGCGCAACTGGATTTCTCCGGCGCCTACGGCCTGTCGTCCCTCCCGCCGATACTAAAAGGCGTGGCCCTGGGCATCCTGACGACCCTGCTCTTCACGTTGTGGCCGCTGCTCGGCATCCGTGAGATCAGCCCTGCGCGCATCCTCCGGCATGACGTCCAGACAGCTGAGTCCGAACGGTCCTGGCAACAACGGCTTGGCCTCTGCGATCGCGTGCGACTGCTGACGGCGTGCAGCATCGCGGCCGGCCTGGCAGGATTGGCCGTCTGGCAGGCCGGAAACTGGCGGATCGGGCTGTTGTTTATCGGCGCACTGGCGGCGGCGGTGACACTGCTCACGCTCTCGGCATGGCTGCTGGTCCGGGCGATCAAAACCCTCCCGGCCCCCCGCTCGGTTGCCGTCCGCCACGCGATCGGGAACCTGCATCGGCCCGGCAGCCAGGCAGTCGGGGTGATGGTGTCGGTCGGGATCGGTGTGATGGTCATCATCGCGGTATCGCTGCTGGAGCGCACGCTGGTCGATCAGGTCGGGGAGAGCCGTCCGATAGACTCGCCTTCTTTCTTCTTCATCGATATCCAGCCGGACCAGGAAGAGCCTCTCCTGCGCCTGCTCCGGGAGCGCACGCAGGACCCGGCACCGCACACGACGCCGTTGGTCCGCTCGCGCCTCCATGCGATCAACGGCCGGCCGGTTGCGACAGCGGAGGAAACAGAGCCTCCCTCCGACAGACAGCAGGATCGCCGCAAGAACTGGTACCTCACACGCGAGTACGTGTTGACGTTCCTGGAGAATCTTCCCAGGGACAACACGGTCGTCAAGGGAAACTGGTGGAAGCCGGGACAGGTGTTCAGCACACCGCTGGTTTCGATCGAAGAGGACGCCGCGAAAAACCTGGGCCTGGATGTCGGCTCGACCGTCGAATTTGAAATTCAGGGGACGATCGTCGCCGCCGAAGTCACCAGCATCCGCAAGGTGGAGTGGGGGAACTTCTCGACGAACTTCTACATGATCTTCTCGCCGGGCTCGTTGGCGGGCGCGCCGTTTACCTATGTGGCGACCGTGCGGGTGCCGCCCGAACAGGAAGTTCCGCTGCAACAGGCCGTCGTCGCGGCCTTTCCGAACGTCACCGCCATCAACATCGGCGATGTGCTGGACAGCTTCGCGCGCATCCTGGACCAGCTGGCCCTGGCCATCCGCGCCATTGCGGTCTTTTGCATTCTGGCCGGCGCCCTCGTCATGGCCACCGCGCTTGCCGCCACGCGCTACCGCCGGCTCTATGAATCCGTCGTGCTGAAGGCCCTGGGCGCCACGCGCGGGCTGGTCGCGCGGTCATTCGCGGTGGAGTACGCGTTGCTCGGCGCAGCGGCGGGATTGATCGGAACGGCGCTGGCGAGCCTGCTCTCCTGGGCCGTGCTGAAATTTATCCTGGAAGACGTGACCTGGACGCTTCAACCGGACATCTTGGCGGTGGGATTCATCCTGACCGTGCTGCTCTCCCTCGTCGTCGGTTTCCTCAGCACCTTCCGCATCCTCGGCCAGCGCCCGCTGGCGGTGCTACGACACGAATAAGATTTCTGCGCCTTCTTGTTCCGAGACGGCAATGAACCAATCGTGGCATGAGGCTAGTGCCGACGAAACCTATTCACTAATCGTGGGAGCAGGACGAACCATTGGTAATAACCGACGGCGACGAAAAGCACCCAATAGATGAGAACTGGAAGAAATGAGATGGAATCTGGAAGAGATCCGCCCTGCGTCGAACTATCGAATATGAGATACACTAGGTACGAGAGCCAGCCGATGACCACTGATAAGACGTAACCAAGCGGAAAAGTAAGAAAGAGCATAAAGTACCAAAAGCCAATGATCATGTCGTGAATCTCGCGCTGGATAAACGCGAAGACCAGGACGGCTAGACATGCGGTTAGCCACAGAGCGAAAACCAGCCGCGTCAGTGGGTGTTTGGGCAGGATTATCATCTAGTTTAAGTCTCGCAGGCTGCTCAAAACGGTCAGCCAGCGAGGCCGCAGGGAGTCCGGCGACTGAGACGTACGTTTTTCGGTACGTCGCAGGGAGACGGGCGACCGAGAACGAAGCTGGGGGCCGTTTTCAGCAGCCGTTACAACACCAGCAGCGTCGCCAGGCTGAGGAACAACCCCATGCTCGCCACATCGGTCGCCGTCGTCACGAAGATGCTCGACGCCGTCGCCGGATCGAAACCGAATTTCTTCAGCGTGATCGGCACGAACGCGCCGAAAATGCCGCTGATGACGCAACTGCCGATCATGGCCAGGAACACCACGAACGCCAGCATGGGCGCCTGCGGATGATCATGAGCGGCGGCGTAGGCGTACATGCCGAGCGCCGCGATCACGCCGACGAACGTGCCGTTGAGAAAGCCCAGCCAGGCTTCCTTCGTGAGCAGAAACTTCTCCTTGTCCTTTTTGAGATCGCCCAGCGTGAGCCCGCGCAAGGCGACCGCCAGCGCCTGGCAGCCCGTGTTGCCGGACTGACCGGCCAGGACCGGCAGGAAGGCCGCCAGCACCACCACCTGCCCGATCGTCTCTTCGAAGGTGCCGACCACCGCCGCTGCGAGAAACGCCGTGAGCAGGTTGATTTGCAGCCAGGGGTGGCGGAATTTGAAGCTCCGAAACCATGGCGTGGACAGCCGGTCGCCTTCCTCCACACCGACCATCTTGCCGGCCTGTGCGCTGATTCTCGTATTCTGCTCCTCGAAGAGGGCATAGCCGCGGGCAAGGCCCAGCAGCTTCCCTTCCTCATCGCAGACCGGATACACGGGAAAGTGTTTGTTCCAGACGTTGCGAATGGCGTCCTGCACCGACATGCGCGGCGTCAGGGAAAAGGGATCGCGCAGCATGATTTCGGACACGTGCTGCGAGGGATTCGCCAGGAGCACGTCGCGCATGACCAGCACGCCCCGCAGCTTGCCCTGCGCATCCGTCACGTAGCCGTAGGTAATGAAGGCCTCCTTCACCATGTTCCGCAGTTGTTCCACGGCCTGTTTCACGGTGACGTCCGGGGAGAACTGCCCGACGGGTTTCTCCATGAGCCGGCCGACCGTGTTCATGGGGTAATGGAGATTCATGGCCCATTGCTCGCTGCGGGCTGCGGGCATCGCGGCCAGGATGGCCTTCTTGCGATCTTTCTTGAAGCGGGCGAGGGTCTTCAACGCCATCCCGTGGTTCAGCGCAAGCAGGACTTCGGAAATCACCTGGTCGGATTGCTCGAGCAGCAGTTGCACCGCCTGCGCCGACGAGCTTTGCTCGACGTCCGTCACCAGCTTTTTGATCTGCGCCTCGTGGCCGGGGTCCGGCACGGCGTCGGGTGCAGGATTGGGCGTCGTCTCCATCATCAACCTCCTGTGCTCGGTTATCGCTCTGGCCCTGCCGTCCGCTCCTCGAAACGCAGGGCTACAGGTGACGGTGAGAATAGTCGGGTCGCTGGAATTGGGCAAGTTTTGCTTGAAACTTCGAAGGTGCGCAGGTAAAAAGGCCCAGGGACGGGTTTCCTCTTTTTTTGAATCAGGTCGTGCGGGGCTCCAGGCAAGGAGACACGGAGACATGGCGTACAAGCGGAAGCATTCCAGGCTGCACATCGAGTCCCAGGGGGACCTCCACCGTGACGGCAAGATCATGGCCTGCCAGGTACTGGACATGGCCGAGCACGGCCTGCTGATCAGGCCCCCGGCTCCCTTGACGGTGGGGGAAGAGCTGCCGTTTGAATTCGATTTAGGAAAATCGCGCCGGATTCACTGCACGATCAAGGTTGCTCGGATGGCGAAATCGGATTTCGGCGTTCAGATCGTGGCCATCGCCCCGGACGATCAACGTTACCTCACGGAGTACCTGGACGACTTCCTCACGAACAATTTCGGCCGCACGTAGCCGAACGGCTCCCTGCGCGCGAACCCGTGCCTTTCCCGCCATAGAGGCAACCCTCATCGGTCACCGCTCACGTAACGCCCCAACGCCTTGCCGGCCCGCTCCCGCAGAGACACGGCGATCCGGAGCTGCTCCAGATACTGATCGAGCGTCTTCCCGCCAAGATCAATCTTGCGTTCGCGGAAAAATTTCCGCACGTCGCGCTCGAGCGCCGGGGTCGCCAGGCCGATGATCCCTTCGCACATCCGCCGGAGCCCCTGCTTGGGATACAAACGGTCCATCCTCTCCCAGTTCGTCTTGACGAACCGCCATGCCGCTTCGCGTCCATACACGCTCATGAGCAGCAGCCGGACCATGAACGGCGCGTCCTGCGTGCGGAATTCGCCGTTGATCGTCTTCGCCAGCGTGCGCGCCAGCAGGCCGACCGGCCTGAACGAAGCCAGCGCGTAGAGATACCGCCGCTCCTCCTGCGGCGTCGCGGCCGCAGGGAACCGCCCGGCGAATTCCCGGTACCGCGCCTCGCCGCCGGCATGCGCGAGAATGGCGATCAGCGCCGGCAGGAGGTTGGGGTCGACCGTCTCGGGACGCTTCTGCTGCCCGGTATAGAGTTCCGCCGCCCTGTCCTGGGCGGCCCGGTCGTTTCCGATCGTGCCCAGCGCGCGGATCGCCTCGCCTCGCAGCTGCCGGCGCAGTTCATCTTCGTCCCGGCGCGGCGTCCAGCCCAGGTCGTCCACGAGCGGGCCCACCCGGTCGCGCACGAAGGCTTCCAGCGCCTCGCGCCCAGCGGGCTCGATGATGCGGTGCAACACATGAAACGATTCGATCAGCACCGCCCAGACGTTTTTGTCCCGATCGGCCCGAAACTGCGCGGTCATGTCCAGATAGTCCGTCAGGGGCATGAGTCCCGCCACCGCCGAAGCCCACGCATCGTTCACGAGATTGAACCGCTCGATCGGCGCCAGCCCGTCCGGCACCAGGCGCAGCAGGCGTCCGAGCAGTTCCGGTTCGTAGCGGACGCGGTAAAATCCGTGGCCCCCTGCATTGACCAGCACCGACTCCACGTTCTTCGGCACCTTCACCTGCATGCCGGCGCCGGTCATTAGCACGCGCAGCGAGTCGCGCGTCGTCGCGGTCGCCACTGTGAGCTGAATCGGTATCCGCCAGGTCGCAACGGCGGGCTTGCGGCGGGGGGCGCGGGACGGGGGGGAGGACAAATAGGTGAACTGCTGCTGCGCGAGACGGAGCCGCCCGTTTTTGCCGAGCGAGACCGTCACCAGCGGATAGCCCGGCTTGAAGATCCAGCCGTTCATGAGCGCCGGGACCGGCTGCTTCGCCGCGCGGCCCAGCGAGACCCACAAATCTTTCGTGTCGGCATTCCCGTAGGCATGGCGCTTGAGATAGTCGCGGATGCCGTTCCTGAAGACGGTCGGGCCCAGATACTGCTCGAGCATCCGCAGCACGGAGGCGCCTTTTTCGTAGGTTAGGGTGTCGAACATGGCGTCGGCATCCTTCGGCGCGCGGACGGGATATTCGATGGGCCGCGAACTATGGAGACCGTCCACGATCATCGCCACCGCCCGCGAGGCGCCGAACGTGTCCCATCGCTTCCATTCGGGCTTCCAGGCATCCACCGCCAGCATCTCCGCGAAGGTGGCGAAGGCTTCGTTGAGCCAGAGGCCGTTCCACCACGACATGGTGACCAGATCGCCGAACCACATGTGCGCGTTTTCATGCGCCACGACGTCGGCGATCCGTTCCAATTCGGCATGGGTCGCGGCCTGCTCATCCACCAGGAGCGCATTTTCCCGGAACGTGATCGCGCCGAGATTTTCCATCGCGCCCGACGCGAAGTCCGGAATCGCCAGCAGGTCGAGCTTGTCGCCCGGATAGGGGAGGCCGTAGTAGTCCTCGAAAAAATTCAACGAGAAGGCGGCGATCTCCTGCCCGAACCTGGCAAGGTGTTTCTTGCCCGGGACGCACCAGAGCCGTAGCGGCGCCGAGCCGACCGTCGTCGGGGCCGTCGCCTCGAGCCTGCCGACGATGAAGGCCACCAGATAGGTGGACATCTTCATCGTGTCAGCAAAGCGCAGGACTTTCCTGCCGCTTTCTCTCCGCTCGGAAACGATTCTCGTGTTGGAGACAGCCGTCAGCGCCGGATCAATGACCAGCGTCGCCGCAAAAACCGCTTTGAAGTCAGGCTCGTCCCAGCAGGGGAAGGCGCGCCGCGCGTCGGTGGCCTCGAACTGCGTCGCGGCCATGACATGCGCGGCGCCGGACGCATCCTTGTAGGTGCTGCGGTAGAACCCGCGGAGCTTGTCGTTCAGCCTGCCCTGAAAGGAGAGGGACAGCTTCCAGATGCCGGCGGGAATCGTCGAGGGAAAAGTCAACCGGCACCGCTCGGCCGGCCCGTCGAGGGCGATCGAGGCGCGATGGACCGTGCCCCTGCCGTTCTCGATGGCCGCCGCCGTCACGTCGAGCTCGGCGGCGTTGAGGATGATGGTCTTCGTGGGCCGGCTGACGGCGACCGTGATCGTTGCGCGGCCGGCAAAGGTAGCCGCCGTCACATCCGGTTCGAGGCGAAGGTCGTAACGTGACGGAAGAATGTGCCGCGGCAGCCGGTGGGAATCACCCACGACGCGGCTCTGCGTATTTGACTTCGACACCGCCGGGCGCGCCGACGATCAGAACGTCCGTGCGGCCGACGAAGAGTCCCGTTTCGACCACCCCGGGGACGGCGTTGAGCTGCACGTCCAGCTCGGCCGGATTGTCGATCCGCTCGATCTGCATGTCGAGGATGTAGTGCCCGGCTTCGGTCTTGTAGATGTGCCCGTCCCGCTTGCGCAATGTCACCGTGTAGCCAAGCTCCTCGATCTGCCGGGCGGTGCTGCCCCAGCCGAAGGGCACGACTTCGATGGGAAGGGGAAAGGTCTTGCCCAGCCTCGGCACGCATTTGGTGTGATCCACGACGATGATGAGCTGGCGCGCGGCCGCGGCGACGACTTTTTCCTTGAGCAGGGCTCCGCCTCCGCCCTTGATCAGATTGAACTGGGGGTCCACCTGGTCGGCGCCATCAATCGTCACATCAATGGACCATTCGTCTTCCGTTTCGATGAGCTCAACGTCATGCTTGTGAGCCAGCACGGCGGTTTCCCATGACGTCGGCACGCCCTTGATCTTGAGTCCCTGCTTGACCCGCTCACCGAGCTCGATGATCACGTGCTTGGCCGTGGAGCCGGTACCCAGCCCGACGACCATCCCGTCGCGGACAAAGTCCACCGATTTGATCGCCGCCTGACGTTTGAGCTCGTCGAGGTTCGAGGCGTTCATGGGGCTCCCTTCCGCAATTGCGCAGCAACCGACGCCGCGCCCAGCAGCGCCGCTTTCGGATTCATGATCACTCGCACCGGAACGGCGGCCAGCAGCTTTTTGTACCGGCCCTTATCTATGAAGGCCTTCATGAACAACCCCTCTTTCAGCTTCGCCAGCAACTTGGGGGCGATCCCGCCGCCGAGATACACGCCGTCGAGCGCCAGCGCCTTCAACGCCAGGTTGCCGGCTTCGGCTCCGTAGATGGTCGCCATCATATCCAATGCCTGCACGGCGATTTCCGCCTGTTTCTTGAGCCCGGCTTCCGCGATGATCGCGGGAGGATCGCCGACCTTGATCTTTTCCGCCAGCCAGGTCGGCTCGTTTTTCCTGGTGTCCCGCAGAAACTCGTAAAGGGCCTGCAGGCCCATTCCGGAGAGCACACGCTCGAAACTGACGTGCGTGTGCTGCGCCCGAAGATAGCGCAGCAGTTCCATTTCCAGGTCGCTGGTGGGCGCGAAGCTGCAATGCCCGCCTTCCGAGGGCGTCGGATGGTAGCGTGAGCCGTCCCAGAACAGGATCGCCTCGCCCAGGCCGGTGCCGGCGGCGATCAGGGCCATGGCGCCTTTGGTCCTGGGCGGCGTGCCGGCGTTCAGGACTTCCGTTTCGTCCGGTTTCAACACGAGCAGGCCGTAGCCCGTCGCCTCGAGATCGTTCAGCAGACGGACATGGGGAATGGCGAACTGCTTCGACAGGGCCGCACCGTCAACCACCCAGGGCAGGTTCGTCGTTTTGGAGGCATTTTCGATGACCGGTCCGGCGATGCCGAAACAGGCGGCATCGATCCTGGGGGGCTTCTCCGGTTCCGGCGCCGTCTCACCGGCGTCATCGGAATCATGTTCCGGCGGCGCGGGGGGGAGAAGAAACTCTTCGACGATTTCTTCCAGCGACTTGTAGTCGGCGCTGGCAAAGGTCTGTTCGCGGACCGGCTCGACCCGCTCGGTCTTCCAATCGAAGAGCGCGAGGCTCGTTTTGGTGCCTCCGATGTCGCCGGCGAGAATCATCCGTCATTCCTCATGGGAAATCACGCGCTGTTGTTCAACCGGCAGCTCCGCCGCGGCCGCGTGGTCCAGGAACCAGATCAACCGTCCATTGTCCGGCTGGATCAGCTTCGCGGGGTATCGTTCAGGATCCGCGGCACGATCCTCCAGCACGGCCTTGAGCGCCGGCGCCTTGCTCCTGCCGCTGACGAGAAACACGACCGCATGGGCTTGATTGATCAACGGGGCGGTGAATGTCAGCCGTTGCTTTGTGCCCTGTGGCGCCTGATTCGGAACGATCAGCCGCTGCCGCTCGCGCAAAGCCGGCGTGCCCGGAAACAATGACGCCGTGTGGCCGTCGTCGCCCAGACCGAGCAGAATCAGATCGAAACGGGGCCAGGCCGGCGCCGGCGCGCCGAATTCCTTCCGGATGCCGTCTTCATACCGGCCAGCGGCCAGCGCCGGCTCGTCTTCGCTCCGCATGCGGAAGATGCGGTCCCCGGCGAGCTTCAACGGTTTGAACAGCGTCTCGTTCGCCATGCGAAAATTGCTGTCGGCATGATCGGGCGGTACGCACCGTTCATCGCCGAAGAAGATCGCCGCGCGCGACCAGTCGAACCGCCGGGCGAACCCGGGGCCGGCCAGCAACGCGTACAAGGCCTTCGGCGTCGAGCCTCCCGAGAGCGCGAGCCGGAACGTGCCGGCACTCTTGAGGGCCTGCTCACCAGCCCACACGACGAAATCCGCCGCTTCGCGCGCCAGTTCGTCGCCGTTCTCCAGAATGCGGAGTTCCGACACGCTCATCAGCCCGCACTATCCATGACGGCTTCTACTCCAACCGCCGATACGCCGCTGCGACAAGCCTGGCATGCCAGGCTCGACATCCAAGCCTACTGGAGGCAAAGTACCTCTTCGCCGCGATGTGACCCGTCGAGAGCCTCTGGGTCGAGCGATCGAACGCGGCGGCTCAAGCGAAGCTTGGTATGGCGGGCTCGCCGCTCGGTCGGTCAACAGCCCGTTCGGGGACTGGCTCCGTCGTCCTCGACGGTGCCTGTCCCGGTTCGGACGGGGACAGACAC
>Ga0155970_153_pt9 | contig 10853 bp, 10 predicted proteins | sample RifCSPlowO2_02_FD_107624 | JGI IMG/M metagenome (GOLD analysis project Ga0155970, IMG submission 107624) | Nitrospirae bacterium RIFCSPLOWO2_02_FULL_62_14
GATATCATCCTCGACTCTTCCTCGTCTTCTGCCGGACACCATAATTGTCTTGAAGAAACCGGCACAGCTGGCATAGGGTACCGCCTGCCGTGCCGGTTGTCGTCAGGCTGCCATGCCGCCGCGCCCGCTCATTCACAAGAAAGGAACGTCATGCACGCAATCATCATCGGTCTCATGGTTTTTCTCTGTTTCGGCATCTCGGAGGCATCGGCGGCCCCGTCCGATCCGGTCACCGACGATCAGAAAACGCTTTATGCCCTGGGCGTTGCGATCAGCCAGTCGCTCGGCACGTTCAGCCTCAGCGAATCCGAGCTGGAATTTGTGAAGGCCGGCCTGGCGGATGGCGTGTTCAGCCGGAAGTCCAAGGTGGATGTCCAGGCCTTCATGCCGAAGGTACAGAAACTCCAGAAGGCGCGGGCCGGCGTGATGGCGGACAAAGAGATGAAGGCCGGGGAGGCGTTCCTGGCGAAGGCGGCTTCGGAGAAGGGCGCGACCAAAACCGCGTCCGGCATCGTGATCCTGGTCTTGAAAGAGGGCAAGGGCGCCTCGCCCAAGGAAACGGATACGGTCAAGGTGCATTATCACGGCACGCTGACCGACGGCACGGTCTTCGACAGCTCGGTGCAGCGGGGCGAGCCGGCGACGTTCCCGCTGGCGCAGGTCATTCCGTGCTGGACCGAGGGGGCGCAGCACATCAAGGTCGGCGGCAAGAGCCGCCTGGTCTGCCCGGCTGCCCTCGCCTACGGCGACCGCGGCGCGCCGCCGAAGATCAAGCCGGGCGCCACGCTCGTCTTCGAGGTTGAATTGCTCGATATCGTCAAGAAGTAGGAGCGTCACCGGTGAGCTGCCGGCGTGAACAGGGGCACGACCGGCTGACGGGAGGAGCATGAGCACGGCGGCGTCGGGCCGCACCACCACGAATATTCCGCAGCGCATGGACCGCCTGCCCTGGTCGCGCTGGCACAGGCTGGTCGTCATCGCGCTGGGTGTGACCTGGGTCCTCGACGGCCTCGAAGTCACCATCGTGGGCGCGCTCGGCGCCGTGCTCACGCACAACACCACGCTCAACTTCACTCCGTCCGAAGTGGGGCTGACGGCCTCCGCGTACCTGGCCGGGTCCGTGCTGGGCGCGCTCGTCTTCTCCTACCTGACCGACCGCCAGGGCCGCAAAAAATGGTTCCTCATCACGCTCTTCATCTATCTGAGCGCGACGGTGCTGACCGCGTTCGCGTGGAACCTGTGGAGCTTTCTCTTGTTCCGGTTCCTCGCCGGGGCGGGCATCGGCGGGGAGTACGCGGCGATCAACTCGGCCGTCGATGAGCTGATCCCGGCACGTGTGCGCGGGCACACCGATCTGGTGATCAACGGAAGCTGGTGGCTCGGGGCGGTGGCCGGAGCGCTGCTGACGATTCCTTTGCTGAACCCGCTCGTGGTTCCCGAACACCTCGGCTGGCGTCTCTGTTTCGGGCTCGGGGCGATCCTCGGGCTCAGCGTCGTCCTGATCCGCCGCCTGCTTCCCGAAAGTCCGCGCTGGCTGGTTACGCAGGGCCGGGTGGAGGAGGCGGAGGCGATCGTCGCCGACATCGAAGAGACGGTCATGCGCAGCGAGGGGATTGAATCGCTGCCCGAACCGGAGGGTTCCCTCACCCTGTCTCCGCGGACCCCGGCAGGGTTCGGCACGGTCGCGCGGGAGCTGCTCCGGACCTATCCGAAGCGGACGGTGCTCGGCCTGACGCTGATGGTCAGCCAGTCGTTCCTCTACAACGCGATCTTCTTTACCTTCGCCATCGTGCTTGCGAAGTTCTACGACGTGCCGGCCGGCCGCGTCGGGCTCTACATCATCCCCTTCGCGTTGGTGAATTTCCTGGGCCCGCTGCTGCTCGGGCGTTTCTTCGATACGGTCGGTCGCAAGCCAATGATCGCGCTCACCTACGGGCTCTCGGGGATCCTGCTTGCCGTGACCGGCTACCTGTTCTCGCAGGGGTACCTGACCGCCATGACCCAGACCCTCGCCTGGTCGGCGGTCTTCTTCTTCGCGTCGGCCGGCGCCAGCTCGGCCTACCTGACAGTGAGCGAAATCTTTCCGATGGAGATCCGCGCGATGGCGATCGCGCTGTTCTTCGTGGTGGCCCAGGGCGCGGCGACCGTGGCGCCCTGGCTGTTCGGCATGCTGATCGAAGCCTCGCCGATGGGCGTGCTGTACAGCAATCTGATCGGCGCAGGGTTGATGATGGCCGGGGCTGTTGTCGCGATGGTGTTCGGGGTGAAGGCTGAACGGCGGGCGCTGGAGCATATCGCCAGCCCCCTTGCCGCGCGGTTCGATGAAGGGAAGTAAACGCGCGCTACTTTTTCACGAAGGTGGATTGCAGCAGCGAGGCGTCGAAGCCCGTCGGGACGGCGCCGGTGCGGGCGTAGTGATAGATCGCGGTGTGGAAGATGGACGAGAGCGTCGTCATCGTGAGGCTGAGCAGGAAGGCGTAGACGGCTGCAACCCCGATCAGCAGCAGCCCGTTCAACAGCGCGCCGTTCACGATGGACCCGACGCCGAGCAGCGCCACCGCGAAGGCCGGCAGGGAGAATAAAAACGAAATTCCTCCGTAGCTGATCCCGCCGACAAGTTCCTCTCCCCATGTCCGTTTGATCATGGCCGCCGATTCCTTGACGGCTTCGACCGGCCCCTTGCCCTCGACGACCAGTATCGGCACGACAAAATAGGTCAGCAGGCTCCACGCCACGCCCAGCGCGCCGAAGAACAGCGAGGCGATGTTCTTCGACCGTTTCTGCATCGTGTTCAGCAGCAGGCCGACGGTGGCCGCCAGCAGCGTCCAGGCGAAGAGCTCGTTTTTCCGCGCCCAGGCTCCGTGGATGCCGTCCATCAGCGACGGGTCCTTCCCGGTCAGACGCAGGTGCACGCTCATGATCAGCGACGCGTTGAAAAACACGACCGTGAAATAGGTGCAGAAGTAGAAGAGAAACAGCCGCGCGTAGGCGATCAATTGCTCCGTCTCGGTCGCCGCGCCATCGGTGCGGAGCCAGGACTGGTCCTGCGCGAGCGGCCCCACGAACGTCAGCGTCACGAGCGCCGTTGCGATCATGGACAGGAGCGGAAACAGCAGCAGCTCCTTGTCCAGCATCAGAACCCGCCACGACGCCCCCATCAACGCCCATGTTCTGGAGAACACTCCCATGGCTATTTAGCGTACAGGAAAGTTGCTCCAGATAAAAGGGAGGAGTAAGAAGGATTCACTGATTCTGAATGCAAACATACCGGAAGGGAAAACCCTATGAATAAACAAATTGTGGAAATGGCCAGCCAGCTTAGTCAAATGACTCCCAAGGGTGTCGAACAAGAAACCTTCTACAACTTCGCATTCGGGGCGCTTCATGCTCTAGCACGAGCGGAGGAATTGGGCTATCGCAATCAGAACAAAGCGCTGGGCAAAAGTGCACGTCGCTCAGCTGTCGTTAAAAAGCTTGCTGCGAGAATAGCAAAACGCGGAATTACGATTTCGCGAGGCGAGTGGTTGGCTGGCTATTACTACAACGACGCATTGCTTCGTATGGACATCGCTTATGAACATGCGCTCCGCTATCGTACAGGAGGGAAGAATGGAAATGCGTCCCAGCAGATTAAGAAAGCCCTGAATGGAGGAATGCCTAAGCAGCTGTTAGATCCTTCATGGATTCGTTTGCGCTACAAGGAGGCAAATCCCCTGAAACACCACAGCGAGAAGTTTGGAGAGGGACCAGAAATAGAGCCGGATGATGCGGTGAAAATTCTTGAAGATCTAATTAAGACCGTCAAGTGGGTACTTAAACATAAGCGCGCTTAAGAAGATTAAGGGCATGCGGCGCCTCGATCTTCCTTTGGCTTCGTAAGGAGAGGAAAGGCGTGGAACCTTTCCTCACCTTACCAGTTTATTTTTAGAGGGCTGGCCTGGGTGATCCCAACTGCGCGCTACCTTCTCACCCGCCCACCCCGGGCGCGCCAAGACGCGCCCTTTTCCCGTGGCGAGCACATTCTGATCGTGCGCGTTCCGGGAGCACAGGAGCAAACCCAAGGCGATTCAGCCGACTCTCCAATCGCACGGGCAGGGGTCGTTGCGACCGACCTTGTCGCGCTACGACAAGCTTGCCCGAAAGACGATGTTCAGTTAGACTGCCTACATGCCCCAGGTATTGCACCCGCATATCATCAGCGATCGGGCGGTCTGTGGCGGCAGCCCGATCATCAAAGGGACGCGCATCGCGGTTCGCACCGTCGTTGCGTATGTCCTGCAGCACGGTGTCTCGCCTGAAGACCTGCTGGGCTATTACCCCCATCTGAGCCTAGCCCAGATTTACGATGCGCTCTCGTATTATTACGACAACCGTGCAGAGATTGATGCAGACATTGCGACCAACCGGGCGCTTGATCCCTCTGAACCGACCTAACCGAAACCTGCCTCCTGAGCCTGGATGAGGCTCTATCTTGATGAGCATGTGCCGGTGAGCGTTGCCCCGGCGCTCGCGGCTCATGGCGTGGATTGTCTGACGACTTTGCAGGCGCACAATCTTGGGCTATCCGATGAAGACCAGCTCGCATTTGCCGCCGAGAACGGACGAGCCTTCGTGACGTTCAATCGCAAAGACTTCATCTCGCTTGCACGCCAATGGCAGGATCAGGGCCGCTCACATGCCGGATTGATTCTCTCCCGGGAATTGCCCGTTCCCGAGCTGCTGCGTCGCTTCCGTCGTTTCCTTCAGCGGCATCAGTCCGACGATCTCACCAATCAGGTACTCTGGCTGACTCAATAGAGCCGGGTCCGGAATCGGGGAGGGGCCTCCCCAAGTTTACGCTTCTCCTCTTCGAGCGTCGCCTCGGTTTCCCTTGGCTTCGTAAGGTGAGGAAAGGCGTGGAACCTTTCCTCACCTTACCAGTTTATTTTTAGAGGGATGGCCTGGGTGATCCCAACTGCGCGCTACCTTCTCACCCGCCCACCCCGGGCGCGCCAAGACGCGCTTTCTACCCGTGGCGAGGGCCTTCTTTACCTTTCTTTCCAACTCATTTCTTACGAGTGCGGCTTGGTTTCCTCCAACTGCGCGCATCGAGGGAGCACCATCTGCGTGTGCGGCCTCTGCGAGCAAAGGAGGAGACCAAGCCGCCAGCTCGCTCCCTCCCGCGCGCGTTGCGCGAGTACAGCGAGTCAGTCAGGGAGCCTACTTCCCTCGTCCGCGTTTCGCGAGCAAGGGATCACCAGGCCGTCACTTTCTTACGGGCAGGTCATGGGCGGATTCGGGGGAGTCTCCGATGGATGGAATCCCACCCCGCAGAGGGCCACGCCCGCCGCGGACTTCTGAGCCGTGATGTTGCCCATCGTGTCAGTCTGCACTTCGAAAAAGGTCACGCCGTCGCGGAAAATCTTCTCCTGGGGCGGATTGGGGAATGCCGGCGGCCTGAACCGCAGTTGCACGGTGACTTTGCCGCCCTTGGGCACGACGAAGGGCGGCGGCGGGCCGACGTAGGAGAAGCCCTGGTTGTTCATGGAGAACTGCACTTTCGTGATCGTGATTTTCTGCGTGGCGAACACGCTGTTCTGCACGTCGAACGTGACGATCGGCGACTGCCGTCCGACCCGTACGCGCCCGAAATTGACCGGCTTGGGCGGTTGGAGCGTGATCTGCTGCCCGCCGAGCGTCAAATCGCCTGCGACATAGTGCATGATGCCCTCGCCCTTCAGGGTCATGGCGGTGACCTTCGCAGCCGGTTCGTTGACGATTGGGGTTGCCGTTGCGGTGAATTGCCCGACGTCGGTCGGCGCAAAGACGAACACCGCCGGAGGCGCCAGGGACTGGCCCTTGGCGACCGTGACGGGAACGACTCCCATCAACGCGCCGGCAAACAGGCTTGCGTTGGCGCCGCCCATCGTGAGCACCGGCTGGGCGATGGTCGCGTTGGCGGTTCCTGAATTCCGCCATGTTCCCGTCTTGGAGGCGATCGTTCCTACGTAGACCTGCCCGATGTCGAGGGCCTGCGGCGGGGCCGGGTCCAGCTGCGGTCCGCAGCCGGCGAGTGCAGCGACGATCGCGAGGATAGCCAACGTTCCTTGAACGACCTGGCGGGTTTCCATAGATCCTCCTTGCGGTAGAAGAAACGAATCTGTCCCGTTTCCCTTTCTACCTCTCTACCTCTTCGAGCGGCGTTTCGATCTGTCTTCGGCTGCGGAAGGTGAGGAAAGGCGTGGAACCTTTCCTCACCTTATTCTCTATTTAATTGATTGAGCATTGGGCTTGCTCCAACTGCGGCCGTCGAACGAGCACATTCTGATCGTGCGCGTTCCGGGAGCAAGGAGCAAGCCCAATGCTCATACTCCGTGGCACTTTTTGTATTTCTTTCCGCTGCCACAGGGGCACGGATCGTTGCGGCCGACCTTGTCGGCGGTGCGCAGGACGGGGGTCTGTGGTTTCGCTTCCTCTTCCCCGCGGTTGAAGCTCATGCGGAGGGGGACCGCGGGCTCGCGGACGACCGGCGGCGGCTCTTCGCCGCGGACGGCCTGGATGTGGAAGAGCCGGTCGAGCACGTCGCCCTTGATGCGGCTCATCATGGCGGCAAACATGTCGTAGCCTTCGCGCTTGTATTCGACCAGCGGGTCCTTCTGACCGTAGCCGCGCAGGCCGATGCCGTCGCGCAGGTGGTCCATGCTGAGCAGGTGGTCCTTCCAGTGATAATCGATCACCTGGAGCATGACCATCTTCTCCAGTTGTCGCATCAGCTCCGGGTCCAGTTCCGTTTCCTTCTTCCGGTAGGCCTCCTGCGCGCGCTCCTGCAGTTCCTGTCCGAGCGCCTCGCGGCCGAGGTCCTTCAAATCCTCGACTGAGCCGGGCCCGCTGCCGTCGTGCGCGAAGGCGAGGCCGAACTGGCCGTGCAGCGACTCGATCAGGCCGGGGAAGTCCCATTCCTCCGGGTACTCTTCCTTCGGGCAGTGGATGTCGAGCAGCGAGTCCACGACCTGCGCCGTCATGTGCGTGATCTGGCCGGAGAGATCCTCGCCCGCGAGAATGGCGCGCCGGTGCTTGTAGATGACCTCTCGCTGCTTGTTCATCACGTCGTCGTACTCGAGGAGCTGCTTGCGGATGTCGAAGTTGTGCGCCTCGACCTTCTTCTGCGCGTTGGCGATCGCGCGCGTGACCATGCCGTGCTCGATGGGGACGCCTTCCTCCATGCCGAGCTTGAGCATCATCTGCGAGACTCGCTCGGAGGCGAAGATGCGCATCAGATCGTCTTCGAGCGAGAGATAAAATCGCGACGAGCCCGGATCGCCCTGCCGGCCGGCGCGGCCGCGGAGCTGGTTGTCGATGCGGCGGCTCTCGTGCCGCTCCGTGCCGAGGATGTGCAGGCCGCCCGCCGCGATCACGTCCCTGCGGTCCTCCTCGCAGGTCTTCGCGATCTGCTCGAACATGGCCCGTTTCTGCTCCTCGGGTAGGGCCTCGTTGCCTTCCTGGTAGAGAAACCGCTTGTAGAGGAAGTCCGGATTGCCGCCGAGCAGAATGTCGGTGCCGCGGCCGGCCATGTTGGTGGCGATGGTCACGGCGCCCTTCTGGCCCGCCTGCGCGATGATCTCCGCCTCCTTCTCGTGGAATTTGGCGTTCAGGACGCTGTGCTTGACGCCCTGCCGCTTGAGAAAGCCCGCCAGGCGCTCGGACTTTTCGATCGAGATCGTGCCGACGAGGACCGGCTGGCCGCGCTCGTAGCAATCCTTGATTTCCTCGACGATCGCGGTGAACTTTTCCTTCTCGGTCCGGTAGACGACGTCGGCGTAGTCCTTCCGGATCATCGAACGGTTGGTCGGAATCACGTTCACGTCGAGGTTGTAGATTTTGGCGAACTCCGGCGCTTCCGTGTCGGCGGTGCCGGTCATGCCGGCCAGTTTTTTGTACATGCGGAAGTAATTCTGGAAGGTGACGGAGGCCAGGGTCTGGTTCTCGTTGGCGATCTTGACGCCTTCCTTCGCCTCTACGGCCTGGTGCAGCCCGTCGCTCCAGCGGCGGCCCGGCATGAGGCGGCCGGTGAACTCGTCCACGATGAGGACTTCGCCGTCCTTGACCACGTAGTCCACGTCGCGCTTGTAGATCGCATGCGCCTGCAGCGCCTTGATGACGTGATGGACCTGGTCCATGTTGGCCGGATCGTAGAGATTGTCCACGCCGAGCAGCTTCTCGACGTGCGCGTTGCCGTCTTCCGTCAGCGCGGCGGTCTTCGTTTTTTCCTCGATCGTGTAATCCCGCTCGGGCTTCAACTGCGGAATGATGCTGTTGATGCGGTAATAGAGGTCGGTGGTCTCTTCCGTGGGGCCCGAAATGATCAGCGGCGTCCGCGCCTCGTCGATGAGGATGCTGTCCACCTCGTCCACGATAGCGAAGTTCAATTCGCGCTGCACGCACTGGTCCATGCTGTGGACGATCAGGTTGTCGCGAAGATAATCAAAGCCAAATTCATTATTCGTCCCGTAGGTGATGTCGGCATGATAGGCCTCCTGCCGCGTGCAGGGCCGCAGATGCTGGAGGCGCTTGTCCGCCGCGTCGTAGGCCGGATCGAAGAAGAACGAGGCGTCGTGCTGGATGACGCCGACCGAGAGGCCGAGGGCGTGGTAGAGCTGCCCCATCCACTGCGCGTCGCGCTTGGCCAGGTAGTCGTTGACGGTGATCAGGTGCGCGCCCCTGCCTTCGAGGGCGTTCAGGTAGATCGGCAGGGTGGCGACGAGCGTCTTGCCCTCGCCGGTTTTCATTTCCGCGATGCGGCCCTGATGTAGGATCATGCCGCCGATGAGCTGGACGTCGAAGTGCCGCATGTTGAGGCGGCGCTTGCCCGCTTCGCGGCAGACGGCAAAGGCTTCGGGCAGGATGGCGTCGAGGGCTTCTCCGTCGGCCAGCCGTTTTTTGAAGGCCTGGGTCTTGTCGGCCAGCGCCTGATCGGACAGGGGCTTCAATCCCGGCTCGAGCGAGTTGATATGCTCGACGATGGGGCGGAGCGCCTTGATTTCCCGGTCGTTCTTGCTGCCGAAGATGATATTGAGCAGTCGCGTGAGCATCGGAAATTCCTAAGTTCGTGGCAGTATACCCGATTTAACGCGCCAAATCCCACCACGAGGAGATTGCTTGACGCTTCGACGGCGCCATGTCCCGCTTGGAAGAGAGGGGTCTCAGGCACTGCCCAGCGTCAACCCTGAGCAAGCCCGCCCGGGAGGGCGGGAGGAGTCGAAGGGTTGACTGGGGCCGCGCGCTCCATTAGTATTCCTGGTGATGTTCTCTCGACGCACCCTCAGGTCCGTTGCCGTCGGCATGGTCGTCTGCCTGCTGCTCGTCAGCGGGCTGGCCTATCCGCAGACGGTGGCCCATGACGGGCACCATGCCCATCACACAGCCAAGACCCACGCGTCGGCCCTCTGCTCGTGGATGTGCGCGGCCGGGCAGGTGCTTGAAGGGACCACGGTCGTCCTTCTATCGGAACGCAGCCCGGTCGGCCTCGTCAGCCTGATCACCGTTTCAGAACCCACGAGTGTTAGTCACTTAACTACTCCGTCCCGCGGTCCTCCGTCTCTCTCCGTCTAACTCATACACAGGCAGCCCGCAGCCTCGAGGCATTCCGCGCACAGCGCGCGGAGCGATCAGCTCGGATGCGTGGCTGAAATGCTGATGACTCATTCTTTATCTAGACGGAGAAGACATGAACAGACGGACAGGTTTGTATGCACTCATGGTGTGCGCAGTCTCGATGGGCTTCGGGATGCTTGCCGCGTCGCCGGGGCAGGCGTCCTGCGGGGCGGTGCAGTGTTTTGTCGTGATCGGGTCGCAACAGCAGGTGCCGCAGAAGGGCCGGCTGACGGTCAACGGCATCTACAACTATACGCCGATGCGGCTGCTGGACGACACCTCGGGCGTGATCGCCGCGGTCGATCAGCACGATCGCCGGTTGATTCTCGACCATCACCAGGAAATCCGGACCATCACCCAGACCTATACCTTGAACCTGAACTACGGGGTCACCGAGCGCTTCGGCCTCGAGGTGAATATTCCCTTCATGAACCGGCAGCACAGTCACATCGACGGACTTGGCGAAGACGGAGCGATGGGAGAGGGTGAATTGAGCCAGTTTTCGGACAATGGACTCGGCGACATTCGGATCACGGCGAAATACAACGTGCTGCCGACCTTGCGGAGCATGGTGGTCATGGGATTCGGTGTGGACCTGCCGACCGGCAAGCACGAACAGACGGAAAGCAACGGGCATGTGATCGAGTCGCCGACCCAGATGGGACGAGGTCAGCCCGGGCTGATCGGATCGATCTACCAGAGCTATGAGCTGATTCCCATGAAGCTGAACCAGTTCTCATACGCCAGTTACCGGCACACGTTCCGGAACAACGACGGCTACCAGTTCGGCGACGAGTATCTGTTGAACGTCGGGCTCAATTACGTCGCGCGGCCGTGGTTGACGCTCATGGGACAGTTCAACTACCGCTACCTCGTGCACGACAACATGAGTGCCTCGCTGGAGCGGTCGGCGACGCCGGCAGATGCCGTGTTCCCGGATGATCCGATCGTGATTGATCCGGAGATCAAGGACCGCCGGGTACCTAATACCGGGTCCACCTATCTGGCTTTTACGCCGGGCTTCCAGATCGGGCTGAGCCAGCTGGTGGACTCGGCCTGGACCAAGGCAACCTCGCTGTATTTCTATTCGCAGATTCCGGTCGCGCGGGATTCCAACAATAACCTCGCGCAGGGTACCAGTTTCGTGTTTGGCCTGACGAGATCGTTCCAGGTGATGGAGTAGGGAGCAAGCGAGGAGCGGCGGCCGTAGAGGCCGCCGCTCC
>Ga0155970_160_pt2 | contig 10659 bp, 12 predicted proteins | sample RifCSPlowO2_02_FD_107624 | JGI IMG/M metagenome (GOLD analysis project Ga0155970, IMG submission 107624) | Nitrospirae bacterium RIFCSPLOWO2_02_FULL_62_14
TTCCGATCATCGCTGCCGTCCGCCCCTCCTATCCACATGACATCGGAAAGTTATGGTACGTCGGCACGACGTTCGCCACGATCAAGGTCCCCGAGTTGCGTCCTTCCGAATCCCGACGACTCGTCGAGCGCACACTCGACAGGCAGCGCATCAGCCTGCCGGACCGCGACGCGTTCGACAAGACATTGGTCTCGCTGGCCAAAGGCAATCCGCGCATGATCGTCCGCGTCTGCGAACTCGCCCGATCGCCACGATACCAAACGGGTGGACGGACGAACTTTCGCTTGTTGCTGCTTGATCTCAAAATTGATGATCTCCAGGACCACATCGAGGAGGAAGCCAAAATCCCGCTGCGCGGCCCGGTGGCGACAGATGCCATCCGGTATCCGCAAAGGAGGACGCTATGATGAGAATCACCACGCTGTTGGCTGTGTTCACAGGACTCTGGTTGTTCTGGCCCGGTGCGTTCAACTTCAGCCTGGCCGAGGAGAGGAATCGCCCAACGATCGACATACAACAAGCCACGCACATCGTGCTCGAGCGTTTCCCGAACGCGCGGATCAAAGAAATCGAGCTGGACACGGAGGACGGCCGGCTCGTGTACGAGGTCGAACTGGTCACGGCGGACAAGCAGAAAAAGGAGATGCATATCAACGCGACGAACGGAAATATCGAAAAGATCGAGCATGACTGAACGGACAGCGACATGAAACGGCGGACCACCATGGAATTAACTTGAGCCGTTGCGCTCTGCGGATAGGCATGGCGTCGCTGTCGTTATGTAACGGGCTGGTCGTCGAATGATGGCAGGACGGATTCCCCGTAACGTCTGGGTGGCCGGATGGGTCAGCTTCTTCATGGATGTCAGCTCCGAGATGGTCTATCCCCTGGTGCCGTTATTTCTTTCGTCCACGCTGGGCGTTAGCAAGTCGGTAATCGGACTGATCGAAGGAATCGCGGAGGCGACCGCGAGCCTCCTGAAGCTTTTTTCCGGCATCATCGCCGACCGGTTCGGCAGGAACAAATTGCTGATGGGGTTGGGCTACCGGCGTCTCGACCGCTTCGCGTCCGATCCTGGCATTGGCGACAGGCTGGGGCATGGTACTCGCGTCCCGGTTCACGGATCGGGCCGGTAAGGGCATCCGCACCGCTCCCCGCGACGCGATCATCGCGGCTTCCACCCGGCCGGAACGGCTGGGGCTCTCGTTCGGATTTCACCGGGCCATGGATACGGCGGGAGCCGTGGTGGGACCGGCGGCGGCCCTTGCCATTCTGGCCGCTTGGGCGTCCGACTACCGCCTCGTTTTCTGGTTGTCCCTCGTGCCTGGCATAGTGGCTGTGGCCTTGATCGTCCGATTCATCGAGTCGGATGGAACGGTATCGCAACGACATGCGCTCCCCTCGTGGTCGTTCCGCAGTTTCGACACGCGTTTCTGGGAATTTCTCCTCGTGGTCGGTCTATTTTCGCTGGGCAACTCCAGCAACGCGTTTCTGATTCTCAAGGCGGAACAGGTCGGGACGAGCCCGGCGTGGATCTCCGGCATGTATCTGGCCTTCAACGGCGTGTATGCCCTCGTCTCCCTGCCCGCCGGAATGCTGGCGGATCGACTTGGCATGAAACGCATGATCGCCGGCGGGTTCGGACTGTTTGCGGCGGTCTATGCCGGCTTTGCCCTGGCGGTGACTCCTTGGCACATTGCCGGATTGTTCGTTGCCTACGGCGTCTACATGGGATTGACGGAAGGGGTGCAGCGCGCCTATCTGGCAACCTTGATCCCGGCCGAACGCATGGCCACGGGGTTCGGTCTCTACCACATGGTCGTGGGTCTGGCGATCCTGCCGGCCAGCTTGATCGCTGGCGCCCTGTGGGATACCGTCGGGCCCGCATCGCCGTTCTGGTTCAGCGCGGCATCGGCCGCCCTGGCAGCGGGGGCGTTTGTCGCAATCTCCACACCGCGCTCTGCGAAGGCATGATGAACATGGCGAACGATCAGGACGGGACTTCTTGCGACTCCGGGGAGATGGAACCCGACGCGCGGGCTCCGCTCAAACCGGATGCCGAGCGGGAAATCGGATCGCCCGGCGCCGAAGACTGGAAGGACGCCGTGCTCCGAAAAGCCAGGCATACGTTGCTCTCTCTGCAGAAGTTCACGCGTTAGCTTCATCCGGTTTGACCGTCCACCATCCCTTCTGTAGAATGCGTGCGAAGTCCAGTTCATCTCGTTCGTTTGGTTTGTCTGGTTTGTCTTGTTCAACCAAAGAAACCAAACAAACGAGATAAACCAAAACAACCGGTCCAGGAGTCATCAGCCAATCATGTCCAATTCGCCCCGCCCCTGGGCCTCCATCGTCATCCCGATCAAGGACGAACGGGACAACCTGCCGCCGCTGACCGAACAGCTCCTGAAAGTGCTGGGCTCGCACGAACGGTCCCGCACCACGCCGTTTGAAATTCTCTATATCGACGACGGCAGCACCGACGGCAGCAGCCAATTGCTGGACAACCTGGCCGCACAGTACCCGCAAATCCGCGTCCTGCACTTCGACCGCAATTACGGCCAGACCTCGGCCTTCGACGCCGGATTCCGGCACGCGCAGGGAGACTTGATTGTCACCCTGGACGGGGATCTTCAATTCGACCCGGCCGACATCCTCACGCTGCTCCCGCTGGCCGCGCAGTACGACCTCGTCTGCGGATGGCGCAAGGACCGCCACGACAACCTCGTGCGCAAACTGTCCTCGCGCATCGCCTACGGGTTCCGGAGCGCCGTGCTCGGCGACCGGATCCACGACACCGGCTGCTCGCTGAAAGTATTCCGCCGGGAAGTGGTCGAGAAACTGCAGCTCTTCGAAGGCCTGCACCGGTTTTTCCCGGCGCTGGCAAAGATGCACGGCTTCACGCTGACAGAAGTGCCGGTGCGCCATCTTCCGCGGGCGCACGGCACCTCCAAATACGGGATCGGCAACCGGCTGTTCAAAAGCCTCTACGACCTGATCGCTGTCCGATGGATGAAAAGCCGGGTCTTGCGATACAAGACCCGGCCTGGCGATAGGCAATAGGCGATGGGCTATAGGACTTGGAACGATGAGTAGACGCGGCTTTAAAGATTTGATCGCCTGGCAAAAGGCGAAAGACCTTGCAGTAAAAATCTACCGCATCACGGGTAATGGAGCCTTGAGCAAGGATTTCGGGATGCGTGATCAGCTTTGTCGAAGCGCCGTGAGCATTGCGAGTAATCTGGCGGAGGGAGACGAAAGAGACACCGACAAGGACGCTGTGCGCTTCTTTTTCATCGCCAAAGGCTCCCTTGCCGAACTTCGAACGCAATTGCTCATCTGTTGTGAAGTGAGATTACTGAACCAGTCCGATTATGAACACTTTGAAGCCGATTGCGCGACCTTGGCTAAGATAATTGGGAGTCTGATCAAGTTCAGGCAGAAAGCCGGGAGAGATGGAAGACGAGAGTCGTCCCGAGACCGTGAGCAAGCCTAGATTCTCATGGAGTTGCTAACCTTACCTATGGCCTATTGCCCATCGCCTATCGCCTTCTTGCATCTATGACCACCACCGACCTCATCTGTCTCTTCGGCAAGTGTCTATCCTATATCGACGCCGCCTGGATCACGTTCGGATTCCTGGGGCAGACCATCTTTTTCATGCGCTGGGTGGTGCAATGGCTGGCGTCCGAAAAACACGCCGAAAGCCGCGTGCCGATCGCCTTCTGGTACATGAGCCTGATCGGAGGATTGATCACGCTCGCCTACGCGATTCATATCAAGGACCCCGTCTTCATCGCCGGCCAGAGCGTCGGCGCCATCGTGTATCTGCGCAACCTCATGCTGATCTCCCGCGCCGCCCGGGCAGTTTCCACTCCCCCGGCTCACTCCGGACAGATAAAAGGTAACGGGTGAGCCAGGACGAACGCGGCGCCCATCTCGTTCTGCTGCTGGCGCTGTCCGGACTGCTCTTTTTTCTCGGTTTGGGCAATTTGGGCCTCACCGACCGGGACGAAGGCAGCAACGCCGAAGCCGCCCGCGAGATGGTCGAAACGGGCGACTGGGTCAGCCCCACCCTCAATTACCAGCCCCGTTTCGCCAAGCCGGTTTTCATCTACTGGCTGACCGGCGGCGCCTATGCCCTCTTCGGCGTCAGCGAATTCACCGCCCGCCTGCCCTCGGCCCTCTTCGGTGTCGCCTTGATCGCGCTCCAATATCTTTTCCTCTCGCGCTTCCGCGGACCGACGGTGGGACTGCTCGGCGCGCTGATGCTGCTGCTGAACCTCGAAATCGTCGCGATCGGACGGATGGCCCTGACCGACAGCGTGCTGATTTTCTTCACGACGCTGGCACTCTATGGATTCTGGCTCGGCTTCCATGGCTCGACGGCGCTTGCCCTGAGCCCCGTCGAAGGGCTCACCACAGGCGGTTCGACTGGGCCTGCCCTGAGCCCCGTCGAAGGGCTCACCACAGGCGGTAAAGACCGCGAACGGCACTGGATGTGGCTCTTCTACATCGGCATGGCACTGGGAACCTTAACCAAAGGCCCTGTCGGCGTCGCGATCCCGCTGCTGGCCGTTGTGCCCTACCTGACGCTGACCAGGCGATGGCCGCAATTCTGGCGGACCGGGTTTCCGCTGGCCGGCCTCCTCATCCTCCTGCTGCTGGCCGTGCCCTGGTACGCCGCGATGGTGGCGATCCACGGCTCGCAATACACGGCGTCCGCGCAGGCCGATACCGTCGGCCGGTTTTTGAGCACGATCGGAGGGCACGGCGGAACGCTGTTCTTTTATGTCCCGGTGCTGCTGTGGGGATTCTTCCCCTGGAGCGGCTTTCTGGCGATCGGGTTGTATCAAACCATCAAAGGCTATAGGCAATGGGCTATAGGCAATAGGCAAGACAATCCGACCTATAGCCCATCGCCCATCGCCCATCGCCCGCCAGCTCCGCAGGAGCTGGAGCTCTTCGCCGCCCTCTGGGTCGCGGCGGTGTTCCTGTTCTTTAGCCTGTCCGCCACGCGGCTTCCCCATTACATCGCCCCCCTGTTCCCGGCTGCCGCGATCCTGGCCGCCTCCTACTGGCATCGCAGCCTGAGCGACCCGGCTACGCCGGGACGCCGCGCCGCCATTCACGTCACGATGGGGCTCGGCTACCTGCTGGGGATTGCGCTGGCGGCAACGCCGCCGCTCTACGACAAATTTATCGACGTGATCGTGAAGGAATTTCCCGTGGCCATCCAGGTCACGCCGGGCTTCGGACTGGTGGCCGCCGGGCTGACCCTGGTTATCGGCTGCGGCATGGTGGGCTACTTCGGACTGTCGGAGGAGCGGCGGGCCGGCGCCTTCTGGGCGGCGGGGGCGACCATTGCCATCGTGATGCTGCTGGCCATCCAGGTCATCCTGCCCCGCTTCAACACCTACTTCGTGGCGCCGCCGCACGAACTGGCCTACGCCGCCGGCGTCAATCTGGGACCAAATGACCGGCTGATTCTCTACGGGCCGGCCCGACCGTCGCTCATCTTTTACGCGAAACGCAAGGCGATTGTGATCCGGCCCGGCGAGGAGGAGCACATGCGCCCGCATCTGTCCGGGCCGGGACGGACGATGATCGTGCTGCCGACGCGGATGAAGCCGAAGCTTCCGGCTGAAACCGCGTCATTCGTCACGTTGCTGGAGCGTTACGGGTACAGCCTGCTCGCCAGCGAGCCCATGGTGAAGTTGCCGGCGAATCTGCCGCCGCCGCCCGTCTACGACCCTCAAAAGGATCCCCACGCGAGATACAAGCAGTAGCTGATGTCAGGCGATAGGCCATGGGCGATGGGCTATGGGTTGGATCATTTTTCAGTTGCCTATCGCCTATTGCCCGTCGCCTATTGCCTTCCATCGCGCCAGCAGCACCAAAGCGCCGGCCCCGGCCAGCATTCCCGTCGCCAGCATGCCGGGCGACGGCAGAATCGCCAGCCAGAGGACCGCGCACACCACCACCAGCCACGGCGTGCCGGACAGCAGGACCTGCCGCAGCATTGCTCCCCACTCCCGCGCGGGCGTCGAGGCCAGTATGCCGACGACAATGCCCAGCACAATGCCGGCAACCACGTCGGACACAAAATGCGAGCCGCGAAAGACGCGCGTCAACGATGTATAGCCCGCCAGCGCATAGGCGGGCCATGCGAGTGCCGGACAGTGTTTCGCCACGACCGTGGCGACGGCGAAGGACGCGGAGGCATGGCCGGAGGGAAACGAATCGAGCCCCGACTCCAAGCCCGGCCCTGTGAAAAATTCCTCATCGCGATGCAGGCGCGGACGGGGACGCCCGATCCCATGCTTCAGGCTTTGCACGAGAACGGCCGTCACGGCATGGGCGGCCCACCCGCGCAGGCCGGCCTGGAGCCACACCGGATTGGCGCGCGCATAGCCGGCGACGACGAACAGGCCGCTGATGGCGACCAGGCTGGCGCCGCCGCCGAGGACGTAGCCCGCATCGCCGATCCTCTCGATCCAGATCCCCTGCAGGGACCGGACCCACTCGATCATCAGGCGATCCGTCTGGAACGCGGCAATGAAGAGGAGCACGAGGGAGGCGCAGGAAAGGAACAGGGAGGCGTGAGACGTGAAGCGTGAGACGTGAGGCGCAGGAGGATTCGGGCTTTGCCGATCGTCTGACGTTTCACGTCTTACGTCTATCGTCTTCACGGGATCCAGTCCGCGATGAAGAGATTGAACTCGCCTTTCTCGGTCGCGTTGCGGTCGGACGCCCACACCACGCGTTTGCCGTCAGGGGAGAACATGGGAAAGCTGTTGAAACGCCCGGTCGTCGTGACCTGCTCCAGGCCGGTCCCGTCGTCGTTGATCAGATACAGATGAAATGTCGGCGGGCCGTCCTTCCCCCGGTCGTGCTGGTTGGAGGAAAAAATGATCCGTTTCCCGTCGGGATGGAAATAGGGCGCGAAATTGGACGACCCGTTGGAGGTCACCTGCCGCTTGTCGCTGCCGTCGGCGTTCATCACGAAGATTTCCAATTGGCCTGGCTCGACCAGGTTCTGGGCGAGCAGCGCCTTGTAGGCGTCCAGCTCCGTCTGGTTTGTCGGATGCGAGGCCCGGTAGACGATCCGCTTGCTGTCCGGTGAAAAGAACGCGCCGCCGTCGTAGCCGATCTCCGTCGTCAGGCGCCGCACGTGCCTCCCGTCCAGGCTCATCGCGTAGAGGTCCAGATCGCCCTCCTTGATCGAGGTAAAGACGATCGTCCGCCCGTCCGGCGCGATCGTCGCTTCGGCGTCATATCCGGGCGTCATGGTCATGCGGTGAAGCCCCTGCCCGTTGACCCCGATTGCAAAGATGTCGTAGTCGTTGAGCGCCCAGCGGTAGCGCCCCTCCCGCTTCGGCTCGGGCGGGCACTGCTGCGCGGCCAGATGCGTCGAGGAAAAGAGCACGCGCCGGTCGCCCGGGAAAAAATACCCGCAGGTCGTCGCCCCCGTCCCCAGGCTGACCCGCCGGACGCTGTTCGTGCCCACATCCAGCACGTACATCTGGTAGCAGGGCATCCCCCGCTCGCTGGACACGGGCTTGTCCGGGGGCAGATTGACGGTGCCCCCGCCCCAGTCATTCGTAGACTGGAAGATCAACTTGTTGCCGTCGAAGGAAAAGTAGGCTTCGGCGTTCTTCCGGCCGGCGGTCAGTTGCCGGATGTTCGCCAGATGGGACTCAAGCGATGCAGGCTGAGGCTGAGGTTTAGGCTGAGACTCAGCTTGGGATTGAATCGCGAACGACGTAGCCACTGCCACGACCAAGAATACAGCTCGAACCTTAACCTTAGCCTCAACCTTAACCTTACGGTGTATCAAATCGCACCTCCAGATCCTGTTGCGAGGAAGAAAAATCCCCTCGTGCCACGACGGCTCCATCACGGAATACCACATAACTCTGCCAGCCGTAGAAAAACAAGAGCCGCGCCACCTTGGATGCCGCGGCAGGTGTCTGGCCGTAGAACAGCGTCACGACATGCCCGGGACGATCCGGATGCCGGCACGAAACCAGCACGGCCGTATCCGGTCCTGCGTAGGCGGTTCCGGCAATCGACACGGATCTCTGATCCAGGCTGATGTGCTTGCCGCATCCGCTGACGGCCCATTCCGCCGCCCGGTTGACGCCGGGCCCGCCGAGCACGAGCAGGGAGCCGTTCACTGAATGCACCTCCCGGTCATCGAGAGACTGTATCCCCGGCTCGCGCGAGGCGATCTGCTTCGACAATTCGGCATAGGGCGCGCGGTCCTCCTCCGTCCCTCCGCCCGCAACCACGAGCGCCCGGCTCCGATCCGTGACAAACAAATTGAGCATCGGCGGCAGCGCCTCGCGGGCGATCCGCCGAAACACGTCATAGTCCGGGTCCGCGCGCAGGGCCTTCGCCGATGCCGGCACGGTCAGCTTGCCCACGGGACCGTCAAACTCAAGGGCCTTCGTCCGCACCTCGCCGTTCTCTACTGTCATGGACACGGGTACCCGCAACCGGTAGGTCTCCCGCCCCTGCACGAGCTGCACGTCGCGCCCGTCCACTCGTCGCGCCGAACTCGCCGCGAGCTGCAGGCTCGGCGCGCCCGGCCGTTCGACCCACTGGGCGAAAAACCAGCGCAGCTCGCGGCCCGCCGTCTCCGCGAAAATCTGTTCCACGTCCTTCCAGCCGGCATGCCGGCTGCGGTAGCGCGCGACCAGGGTCCGGAGCCCCCGCCAGAACGGCTCCTCGCCGATTTCGCGCCGCAGCATGTGGAACACCATGGCGGCTTTCTGGTAGCCGATGGCATTGTCCTTCTGATCAGTCTTCCGCGTGAACTGCGCAACCGGATAGTCCTCCTCGGGCCGCACGTACACGGCGTAGCCCAGCAGCATCATGCGGCGCTGCTCGCTGGCTTTTTCGGGCGTGCCGGTCAGCTCTTCATAATAGTAGTTGGCCAGATAGGTCGTCAGTCCCTCCACCCAGTTGCCTTCTTCGGCCGCGTTGAAGACGGAGTTCCCGATCCACGAATGGACGATCTCGTGCCCCAGCGCGTAGGGCTGGACGTAGCGCCGTTTGATGACCCCGCTGCCCAGCAGGGTGAACGACGGCATGCCGAGGCCGCTGGCGAAGAAATTTTCCACCACGGCGAACTTCGGGAAGGGATAGGGGCCGAGCAGCTTGGTGTAGGTTTCGAGATAACGGACCGAGGCATCGAGATACGCGTCCGCCAGGTGTGCCTCGTCCGGGAACAGATAGGCGGCGATCTCGATGCCCTTCCACTCCCGCTGTTTCGCGACAAAGCGGTTGGCGACCAGCGTGAGCGCCTCGGTCTTCTCCGCCACCTCCCAGTCCGCCGTCGCCACGGAGTCCTGGACCATCCGGACAAGCTGCTTGCCGTGCGTGACAACCGTCCACTCGCCGGGCGTCTTCGCGCGCACCACAAAGGTCGGCAACGAGCCGGGGATCTCCGGGTACCAGAGCGTTTCCCCGCTCAGATACGCGCCCTCGGCACCGATGTGGCCGGCGGTTTCGCTCGGCGTGACAAATCGCAGGTGCCGCGGCTCGCGCGGCGGCTCGTCGATCACGCCCCGGTACTGCCACATCAGATGGACGGTTTCGTCCGCGTTCACGGGCCGGTTGAAACGGACGGTCACAACCTGCCCGGCGCCCGACGGTTCCGTTCCCGGGACAACATGGAAGGAAAGCGGAAGAATGCCGGCCGGCTTCTGTTCCACAACCAGGAGGACCTGGAGATTGGCGTTCAGCGTGAAGGCCGCTTCCTGAAGATCGTCCACCAGAGCCCTGACCGTCATGTGATCCACGGCAAGCAGCTCGTGCCGCTCCGGGATCAGCTTGACCTCCAGCATGTGATGGAGAATCTCAGCCCGACGGACCGATGGAGAGACCGGCTGATCGGCGCGGGCCGGCTCCACGCTGCAGAGACCAGCCGCCAAGACCGCCACGATGAAGGGCGCCCGCCATTGCATGGCCGCTTACCCCTCCCCGAACAGCGCGTCCACGAACGCGCGCGCGTCGAAGTCTTGAAGGTCCTCGGCGGATTCCCCGACGCCGATCAACCGGACGGGAATCTTCAATTCCTCCGCGATCGCCACGACGACGCCGCCCCGGGCCGTGCCGTCGAGCTTCGTCAGCGCGATGCCGGTCACGCCGACCGCCTCATGAAACTGCCTGGCCTGCGCCGACGCGTTCTGGCCGACCGTGCCGTCGAGCACCAGCAGCACCTCGTGCGGCGCGCCCGGCAGCTCGCGGGCCAGCACCCGCTTCACCTTCTTCAGTTCTTCCATCAGATTCGTCTTGGTGTGCAGCCGCCCGGCCGTATCGATCAGGACCGCGTCCACGCCGCGCGCTTTGGCGGCGGCGAGCCCGTCGAACACGACCGCCGACGGATCGGCCCCCTGCTTGTGCCGGATCACCTCCACGCCGATCCGGCCTCCCCACAGTTCCAGTTGCTCGATCGCCGCCGCGCGGAACGTATCGGCGGCCACCAGCAGCGGCGTCAGCCCGTCCTGCTTCAACCGCTGCGCCAGCTTGGCGACCGTGGTCGTCTTGCCGACGCCGTTGACGCCGACGGCAAGAATCACGAACGGTTTTGAGCTACGTTTGATTTGTTGCTCGATCGGCTCGCGTTGAACGCCCTGCAGCGCGTCCAGAATG